>Ga0116231_10009836_pt1 | contig 15793 bp, 6 predicted proteins | sample S1TSphgellanicum_2_FD_89695 | JGI IMG/M metagenome (GOLD analysis project Ga0116231, IMG submission 89695) | Host-associated microbial communities from peat moss isolated from Minnesota, USA - S1T2_Fd - Sphagnum magellanicum MG | ecosystem: Host-associated > Plants > Peat moss > Unclassified...
AGTGCAATGCGGTCTTTCACAGAGCCTCCTGGTTGCTTCCCTTCCAGCTTCCCCACTATCCTTGCCATAGCTCCTTCTGCTTTGGTGATGTGCTTTATTTCCACAAGTGGTGTCCATCCTATGAGCTGCAATCAAAACAAAAAGAAGTCCTGAAGATTATCAGGAGAAAAATAATATCATCTCCTGATTCCAGCTTTAATACTAATATCTTCAAATAGACAGAAGTATCAGTCTTCAGCAAATTGATTTGATGTCAAGTGAACAGATTCCCCATTGAGGATCTCTTTTCATCCTGGTACTCCCCTACATTTTCAACACTGAACTGTAATACCATGGTAGGCTCAAATCTTCTTCCATTGTACCTATCTGAACAAATTTATTGAAAGAGCCCCTGTTTTCTGCATTTGGATTCAATCAGTGGCAACAATTTTTGTGGCCCAAGTGACATTGTAGCGGAGTACAGATGCATGCAGATGAATATAGAAATGCATTTGGCCTCATGGCCCAATTTGAGTGCATTTTATGTGACAGCTTTCGACATCACCATGAGTCCTACACTTAACAGGATTCACTTTCATATAACCCAAGATGCTAAGATCTCAACTTCAAAAGGATCTGAGATAAGTAATTTCTCAAAAGACATTTGATTCAAAATAGAGCTAATGTTTGGTATCTCACGGGATAATGAGCAAATTTATGACAACTTACGAAATAGCCATGAGTCCTAAGCACTTGAGGGATTTGCTTCCATACTCAAGATGCTAAGATCTCAACTTCACAAGGATCTGAGATGAGTGATTGCAAAAAGACATTTGATTCAAAATAGAGCAAATGTTTGGTTACCTCATCAACACTGCCAGCAATATTCTCCTTCATAGCTGATCTCTCTCCAAGCTCGACCATACTCAGATCCTGCAAGAATGTATGGGATGTGCTTAATTCATGCTCAATTAGATGCTAAGATCTGAATTCCACAAGATCCAAGCTGCTAGGTCAAAAAACACATTTTTGATTTGAAAGATAGGAAAATGTTTGGTGACCTCATCAACGCTCGAAGCTGGTCAACAGTACTCAGATCCTACAAGAATCCGCATGACTCCAGTTGTTGGAGACCGAGACTAGAAATTACAGGAACGTCTGAACCAGCAGAGACTAGATACTCTTCTAAAATTATTGCACAACGCGGACGCCCACACAGACAAACTCCCTATTCTACGAGGGTTGCAAAATGCATTTTGACTCGAAATAGCGATCACGAGTCGAAAACACGGAGGAATTTTGCTTTGATACTCAATATGCTAAGAAGATCTCAACGACATCAAAACATCCAAGCAGCTAGGACATTGCAAAACTCATTTCGATGAACCAAATAGCAATTTATGTTTTGGTAATTTATTACCTCATCAAAACCACTAGCATCGATGATATTCTCCTTCAGAACTCTCGCTCCAAGCTCGACACTCAGAATATATCCAACGAGAAACCGCCGCACTCTAGAGCCGCTGGAGACAAAGTCTAGAAATAAGAACGCAACCACAAGACTCTACCGGAACGAGAGTCTCTTCTTCTTCTTCTTCTTCTTCTTCTACTTGCGCGCAACAGACACACACTCTAACACACAAACTCTCCCTCTCTCTCTTCTTCTCTTAAAGCTTTGCCCGGCTCCGAAATTGCTCTCTACCACCATTTAGCATATCCAGTGTGCACTGTTTAGTTTCTCCCCCATCCCCCACCCATCTTCTTTTCTGCATCATCACCCATGAACTTGAAAAGATAGACCGTAGAAAGTAAGAGACCATTTAACTCTCACCACCTGGGCCAATCATTGTAGTTTCCCAACAAGAAAGTTATTTATTGCCGAGAAACAAGGATTTCCTTCCACTAGCGCTCTACGACGGCGCTGGTAACATGAGCGCTTTTCTAGACCCTAAGCAGTTTCACACGGTGTTGATTCTGCTAATCTTCGTCGACAAAGTGCCGGGGCCATTTTACTTGCGCATTTTCTTCCACACAAAACTGAATTTCAGCCCAATAAACTTAGTCTCCTTCACAGTATGCAGTAGTTAGTCCATTAACTCTACCTCACAGGCTTGTGTTTGTGATATTTTTTTAATACCGTACTTGATGATTCTCAGAACTGTGGCCTGGGCTTTTTTTAAGGATATTGTGATGTAGCCAAAGTGGCGATCATCTAGAAAAATAATTTAGCCATATTTGGCTACATATTAGATATGAAAGTAGCAAAAAGAAAACAGAATCCTTCTATATTCTTGACTACCCACTGGAACTTATCATGTAAATTTTGTGATTTGGATGTTATGAAGTGTTGATGGGCATCCATTGCTTTTGGCCTACAAAGGATGTCTCTTTAAAGGTTCGATGAGCATCAACATCACCAACCATGAAATGTGGATGCATGGACTCAAGCTACATGAAGGAATTCAACAATTTGGGAATGAAAAGAGTTTCATCTCTTGGACATGCCCCAACCTCCTCCATTGAAGATGAAGCTAGCTTCACCAAATTTGATGAAGACAACCAACGTTGCAATAATGGTTCCCACAATAGGGGTGATAGATCTAATGGACACAATAGCACTACAATGAACAATCTTTTATATTCTTGGAAGAATTGTTCATGGTTACAACACAAATGTTCTTTCATTAAGACATTGTAGTTGGAGAGGAACTGAATGTGATGTTGTAGATGTTGAAGGGGTTTTCATTGTTAAAGGGTAATTAATTACATGTGACCCAAGGGATGTAGTGTTTGATGATGATTTAAGCGAAAATCAGTTTGGATTGTTCATCTTGTATTGCCCAAATAACATACCAACAATAATGAGTATTTGGAAATGGCCATTGTCATAGACAATTTTTCATGGGCACTCTTTGAAAGTTTTTCTCAAATCATACAATGATAATCATATATATGATGTAGATGTTGAGGGAAATTTTGGTCTTGATAAAAAGCAATATACCTTTCACAAGAGAAAGAAAAAGGCCTTGGACTCTAATGTTTTCATGTCAAGGATGGATAAACTAGAAGGATTGTAATCCACAAACCTACGAGCATGAACAAGTGAGCATGAACAAGTGAGCAGGAGTGAATTTTTTGAATATTTTGTCCATGTCAACAAAATATTAGGAGAATATTCTTTGACACATAAGACAAAATCTTTGTTGACATGGAAGAATATTTTGTCACATGTCCAAGGATGAATGATATTTATGGATGAAAAAATGAATGAACTTTATTCTAAATGTTGCCAACAAATGTTATTTTGTGGAAAATTGAACAAAAGAAACAGGGATCGAAACAATTTATGTTGGTTTGTTTCAAAACAAATCCACAAATGAAATGTTCAAGTCACAATTTAAAGCCATACTTCATATTTTCTTAACATGAAATATATTCAAGCTCTGCAACATCTAAACCATACAGAATGTTAAATTAAATCCCATAGACCCACCAAGAGATATGTGCCAATCCAAGCACTAATTGTTCACCACCAAAAAGCATGTGCTTATTAGGAACAAAAACGATATGAAACAACACACGACACTTCACATTGCCTACACTAGTTCAAGTTATTTTTTATTTTCGTTCATTCTTTCAACCTTTAATGTCTAACATGATTCTTGCAGCTTATAGAATCAAATTGCATTTTTTTCTATATTACTAATTTGCCCAATTTATACAACAAACCACTATTTTACAATGGCCAGAGGAAGATTCCCACTAATTTTCACACCAAACACATTGGAATCAATGATTGAATATACACTAATCTCAAGCATACATGATAAAATATGTGAGATGACAACAAAACCTTGGGAATGTCAAAGAGATGACATTCAATCACTCCCCCTTCAACATTTGCTAGAAATTCAAAATATGGGGAAAAGAATGGAAAAGAACAATTGACAAAATAGATGAATAGGCCCCACCTGGCAATGGGCAAATGCAAATATAGACAAAGAAATTTTTGCAATATCGAAACAAACTATAAACATTCCAAAGGAGGATATGGAAGACTACCATTGGGCAATGTTTACATATGCCATGGATTTTTTTTTAAAACACGCAAATTTGAAAAAGTCGATTCTATAACATTTTTTCACAAGTTTACTCAACAATTTGTCGATAGAGGATTTAGTTACCCTTGGAAACCTAGTATCAACAGAATTCTTGAAACCCTAAGGACGACTCTATGCAACTCCAAGCAAATGAGCCTAATTGCCATAAGATTTAAATAACAAAGTTATTGTAGAATGATAGGGCCGACCCCAAAACCACAAGACATGTATGATAATTGGTAGAAACAATGGATCAACAACTCAAGGAGAGAGGGCAATGGATCTAATTTTCTACTGTTTATTTACAAGTTAGAATGTACACATATGTTGTAAGGACATCATTTTCTATAACTTGCAATGGACTTGCATATGTATCATCCATTTTTTATTGAGACATGTTACCATAGGGTAAATGCACAATCAATTGGTTCAATATCAATAGATTTACACTCCCCATAAATCCATACAAGATTCTTTAAAATGATTCAAATGGACATGGTTGTTACTTTAAAATTTATTATTATTCTAATATTTGAATAATACATGTTCAATCACCCATAAACCTTTTCAAATCTATGTGAAAATTTGTATTTAATGTAATTGATGTCATTTTTAAATTTGGAAGTCTTAAAAGGAAAATTCATAAAGTCCATATGAATACTGAGCCATGTAAAGCTTTCAAAAAATATGCTTTTGGGACAAAGAAATTGAAAAACAAACAAAAATTGCAACTCATATGGACTTATGAAAATATGGTCAAATTTTGACCATTCAAAAGCCCCTAACTATTAACCAATTAAGGTTTTCAAAAAACAAATTCTTCATATGAGTTTATCATCTTGTATTACATCATATATTGAATCCCAATAACAAATTTGGAATGTGAATCACTCTTTTTTTTTTCATTTTGTGATGTTCCAGTCAAATGATGAATCCATATTTTCAACTTCAAAAGTCCAGTACTATCAACAAATGAGTTTTTTATTAATAAATAACCAAACAATTCTCTTCATAATGAAATTGTTAGTTTAGATCCAAGTCCCAATTAGTAAATATAAGGATATATTAATCATCATATGCATTTGAATAAAGGGTACCTAGAGGTAAAACATCGTTTTGTCACAAAAGTGAACCACTCAATTGTGCATCTACCCCATAATGCATGTACATTAATTGATATATAACAAGTTGATCCTAAACCCAATAGTCATAAACCTTAAACATAACCCTCATGTAGTTAGTTTATAAGTGAGCATTCTATTACTTTTCTTATTGGTAATGGGATTTAGTGGTTAGTGTATATTTTGGGAAATTCTACCAACTGATGTTGATAGGACTCACACCTATGGATGTTCAACAATGGTTGGGAGTAGAGGAATGCATTAGGTGCATTTGAATCTCCTTTTGCAATCTCTATTCAAGGTTCAAACTTGCTATGGATTGCCATGATTTCATGCCTTCAAATACTTCCATTGATTCTACATGCCATGTGTGCCTAGGTCAAAATGTTTCTAGTTGGGATTCCACATTGTTCTAATCTCAATAGTTATCATATTTTTGTGATGTATATCAGGGCACTAATAATTCGGGAAGAGTCTAATCAAAAGTTACTAGTTCCATCATGGCAGCTAGTGTGTGTTTGATAGGCTTAAAGTATGGCAAGCCATGTTGGAAATGGAAAAAGAAATTGAATATGGAACTAGAGGAGAAGATATTGTTAATGGCATTAATGTTGGTGATAACATTACAATGCCATGTGAAAGCGAGAATAGAAAATATTTTTTATTTTTTATTTTGTGATAAACTAATGCATATTGTGACTTACAAACATACGTACTATGACAGAGATAGGGTCATCCATTGGCGATACTATGATTTGATGCAACCAGGGACCAAGACATTATTTCAATGATAGTGCGCAACTTGCTTATGTCTACTCCCACATTGTGTGTGCATCAAAGTTTGCAATGCCTCCAACATCACACAATGTTAAAGGAAATTACCCAATGTTTAGGTTGCCAATTGAGACTGTTTAATTGATTGAAGAATCATTTGAAGACTTGAGCTATTACATAATGATGATTAACTTGTGGGTGTATTTGTTTATTAGGTCTAAGGCTTAGTAAGTTCACATTTTGCTCAATTTTATTTCCAAGCTCAAATGTTGCTTCAAGTTTTTTGTTGCAACATTAGGAATGTAATGGTGCTTGTAATAGTAAGGGCACTTTTTGGTAGTTTTGTATACACCATTCATAAGGTGTTTTGCATGCAATTGGACCATTATCTACAAGCATTTCATGATTGTTGAGATGAATCTATTGTGAAATATGTGTTTTTAAAACTTTAATAATGTTATATCACATGTATTTTAGGTTTCAAACCTAGCAAGTGTGTACAAGAGCCCATACATACACAATGATGTAATTCAAGATTGCACACATTCTAAACATTAGTGTCATCTATGTTTTGTCTAATTATAAGCATTGAAATCCTTAACACTAAACTTTCATTTCAATAATAAATTAGTGTTTTAATACTGAAGTTATTTATGAACATTAACGTAATCATACTTTAATAATATAGTCCTTTGTCAACACTATAGTCATGCTTCAACAATGTAGTCATACTTTAACAACGTAGGGAGTTGGCAAGGGAAAGTAGACAAAAAAAGTAATCCGCCCAAAATCCAATTAAAAAATGGAATAGTTTTTTGTATGGACTTAAGAAAGTAGATTCAAAATATTTTGAAGTAGAAATATAAAATCATAGGGCCTTACATTTAGTTTATGGGAAGTTGGATACAAAGTTTAAACAACTTTGGTATCATAAAAGTAGGTTGAAAGTACGTTTGAAACTAATTGGGTCAAAATGATGTTCAAACCTACTTCATATTAAAATTCTGATATACTATGATTATAACATTCATAATTTGATAATACATAAGTATTTTTTAGGGCTCCACAAAGTTGAAATTTTTTTTAAATAATATTTCATCTACATGTAACCCATTTTATAAGACCAAACATTTTGTGCAAATAGAAATTTATTATTTAATTCTACTTAATTTTACTTTCAAGATGGGGTTTTTCAACAGTTTACACATGAAATGAAATATTATCATCATGTTAATTATTGTACCAAAAAACAATTATACTTTCAATACATTAAAATTTTCTCATGGCTACATGTAATTTTTTTTGACAAGGAGCAATGAGCCATCTACTTTACCTTGCTTGCACCTTATAGTCCTTTGTTAGCATCATAGTCATACTTTAGTAGTATAGTCCTTTGTCAACATTGTAGTGATTTTTTAACAATGTAATCCTTTATCGATATTGAAGTGTTATCTAGCATTGGCATTCTGCCCACATGTATTTGAATGTGAATGCTTCATATTTACACAATATTTGAAAGCCGTACTAAAAAAATCGAACTACCTTTAATATATCAACTAATGCATGTAATGATGTTATTAGTCAAAGAAGCCATTGTTGATAAATGACAGATTTGGTGAGCAAATGAAAACACTGCAATTTTATTTGAAGATGAGTCTAGGATACTAATTAGAAATAGGGGTAGTAAAAAAACTCACCTTTGCTACAACAATTGTGTGTTGCGCTCCAACAATAAAAAATTGATTATTTTGGATTTCCTCCCACTTTTTTGGATGCCATGGAGAAATACAATCTAGATTGTTGGGGTCCTTAATTAAAAATTGCAAAAATTGACACTTTTATGTCAAATTTGTTATATTGTGTGATCCTTTTAAATTTTCATCTTGAGGGATATCAGAAAGGGGCCAATATACAATTTTTAGGGTGTTTTTTTTTTATCAAGGGACATAGACTGTAACACTCAATAGTGGATCATTTCCAAATGGGAAACACCCAAGGTACTCATCACCTATTATGTCATCAATGAGGCGATAATCTACAACATTGAATTTTATTTCCTCCTTTCCGACCACTAGTTTTGCCAAAATTTTCTCCTTCTCATGTGCTTCATTTCTTTCTTTTCATGGTTTTTTTGTTGGTTGTGGCGTACTAGGGCCCTCAAAGTTTGTGAGTGTGCATTACGAACCTCTTTGAGAGTCTCATGCAATTCCTCCTTTTCAATCTACAAGAGTTAGTAAGACTTGTTCCAATGTTTGACAACATCTTGGGCTGATTTATCTTTGAAATCATTCACCCAAAATCCTTTTACAATGTTTGTTGAGGCAAATTCATTTTTATTTTGTTTATTGGACAAATGAGGCCTACTTCCTACTTCTTTCGTACGTCTTCTAACATCGGTACCACATTGCCCAAGTCGTGTGCCCAAACCTTCATTGAGTGTATGGGCATCTTATTTATAGAGTCCTAGTTCCCATTCATGATGAAATGAAATTCAATGGTTGTTTGTAGTTTTGTCAGAAAACTAATTGCCCAAGATGTTATTTTAGATGTGAAGCCCCATATTTCGAACTTTGTTTCCAAATAAATTTTGTTTGTCCCAAAATAGTTTTTGACTATCATCCTCAACAATGGGTGTGTACTTAAATGTCAAATTAATTTTTTTTAACAATGGTTAGTATCATGCCTAGCTTTAATCATGGTTGCGTTCTTAATTATAAAGTTGGGGGAGGGGCCAACGAATTGCCAACCCTTCTCAAATTAGATTCAAAATAGTGATATCACTTAACAACCATTAGGCATTTCTTACAATGAATTTTTGAAATCACCTAGTGGTTGTTAGGCAAATCTCAATGGTGGTGCATAAGAGGTTGTGGTTCGTGCCAAAAGGTTCACACAAATGATTCCTTAGAATGCCTAGTGGTCATTAGGGTTTTTTCACAAGCATTTGTTTCAATAATGGGGTGAATGAAACTTGCTTAACAATTAAAAGGTAATTTTTAGTTAAAATTCGTTTTAATGCCTAGAAGCAGTTATAGGTTTTTCATAGTAGACCTATGAGTTGAATTGACGTCTACCAAGAGTTTATATTGATAGATTTATGGAGATTTCTTAGTGATTGCCAAATGTTTCTCACATTAGATTCGTGAAAACTCCTAATGGTCGCCAAGTGTTCATTTGAATAGTTATGTGAAATTGGCTTGACAATCAAGGTGAAAGCATGGTATAATATACAATTCAATTACCTTGGTAGTCTACTTGTCAAGCTACCAAAAAGTAGGACCAAAACCCATCATAAAATTATTATACATTTAATTTTTTACTTAAATGATGAAAACAAAGATATTTTTTCACTATTATGAATTAGTTTTTTAATTTTACATTGTAAAAGTAGGTTTCAAGTAGACTTTTCTAAATGAAAAAGTACTTTTAAACACCATATTGGCCAGTCAAATTCAAAAGTGCTTGTTCCCTACTTTTATTATTCCAAATTTTTTCAAATGTTGTATTCAACTTAATACAAACCCAATTGAAAGCACCATGGTTTCAAAATGAAATTTAAATAAAAATTGAATATATGTTTTTGTTGTTTCATGAAAAACTATCTTTTTTTAAACTTGATATTTTTTCGTCAACTTTTTTTGTATAAAATGTCATGCTTTCACCCGTCACCAAAAGTTTTTCATAATAGACTTGTGAATGTGGCTAGTAGCTGCCAAGACTTTATGCCAACAAATTCATGGAGATTGTTTGGCAATCACCAAACATTTTTCATTGTAAATAATCATGCCAATGGGACTTATTCCTATGTTGCTTGCATGAAACCCCAATCTTGCTAACTAACAACATCTTTCTTAAAAGGAATATTGAGATTATTATTAGTAATTATTAAAGCTTATATATATGTTTTGAAAACTACCCAAATATTAATATACCCACATTTAACAATACAAGAGCATGGACACTTAATTAAGAATTATGGCCTTGGCCTCTAAGATATAACCAATATTATGTTTTGCAATGCCTACTTTACCTTTCCTTCATCTTATTAATTTTAGGTTGCCCCTTTCATATGTATTTTTGCACAATATAATTTAATACACCAAATCATACACCTAGTTTGTATAGTTTGTTTCACACATTCAAATTTTGATTACCAATTTATAGTTATAAACAACTCCCCACACGTAATTGAATACTAATTGTCCAACTATTGTTAAGCTAAATGGGTTTGATTTTTTTTATAGGTTCATTATGAAATATTGATGGAAATTGATTAGTATATTAGTTCAATTATATTTTAATCATATTTTCATAGCAAGGAACCCATTCATTTCTAGCCATCATTGCATTGGAACCTATTTATTCAAATATCATATCTTGGTCATACTAAGAGATCAATGATAAATTATTATTTCTAATGTGACTTTTGCTATTTAGCTCATATTGAATGAATTTTGAAGGCCAAATGGTACACCTTTTTTACCCTAATTTTGAAATCCAATTTTCATTGAGACTATTGTGGCATGTGTACTGCCACATATTGTGAGCACAATTTTTAAGTAGTTTTTAAAAGTACACACATTTGCATGGAGTCCAATTCCTTAATATAAAATATATTTAATATTTATTGAATTTCCAATGACAAAAATTACTCAAAATTCAATAACTCCTTCAAGTCTAAAAGTCATGAAATTGCCTTGGTGCACCCACCTCATCAAGGGCTTTCTAACAATATGAAGAGTGCACCTTCAAATCACTAAAATTTTAGTTTTTGATTTTTGTTGAATTTTGATTGATGAGAATATTGAAAATTCTCTACTCATACATTGCAAGTATAAATATTACATGAAATCACCTCCCTATTCATTGAATGCTTTCTAAAGTATTGAGAACATTGTGAAGGGCTTAATGGCATGGGAAATCTCAACATGAAAAAACAAGCAAACAAAACGTATACAAAGCACACACAACAACAACAAAAAAAAACCTTGCTAAATATTAAATTTTCTTTTTTTCATTTTCATATAATTTCCAATGACCAAATTACTCAAAATTCAATATCTCTTGCAATCTAAAAATTATGAAACTTAATTTAGTGAGGCCTTTTCAATAGTACCAAGAGTGAGCCTTGATTTCTTTAAAAAATTTATTTTATTGAATTTTCAAAGGCAAAATCATTTGATATGTTAAATTACTCTTGCATTGTAGATGTCTAAACATTATGAAACCATCTTTATTCCTGTAAATGTGCATCCTTTATTCATCAGCAGCTTGCCAATGATACTAAAAGCATAGAGGATAGTGAGCAAGGTTGTGGTTTGGGAGATATCATCCCATTTGCCTCATCTCTATCGTCATGGTTTACATTTTTACAAATCTAAGTTTGACATTTAAGAATCGTGAATTGGTTTCTAATTTACCTATGTATCATTCTCTAACCATATTGAAATACAAAAGTATCAATTTCTCAATCCCAATGACCATTTAAATCAATGAGACAACAATCAAATTGAACATTAGATAAGGCATGAAAAATAATTTTTGGGTTTTCAATTTCCAATGATGATGACAATTGTTTTTCAGACCCCTCTGTCAGGGTCATCCATAACTCACTCAATGGAGATTATATGGCCACATATGGTTGCTTTCTTGCAACATTTTGTTCAGGATGCTGGACTAGGCCTCCACCACTACCAGCTACATATGCCCCTCTACACCTTAGACTTAAGCGCAGTTGCTTTTACAGGGACAGGCTAAAATAAATTAACACTTTCACCCCTTCAGGACACAACCCCCTATCAACACAGCTGACCTATTACAAGTGGTTGGTTGTTGAGATGGAGAGTTTTTGACATTTAGTTTGTGCTAGCTTGATGTCCTTTAAATTTTCCCTTTAGATTTTCTCTTGTTTTTTTATACCTCTGTACATTTTCCAAACCAAGTGGTATGTTTATAAATAAAGTTTTGTAGGGTTTTGATGAATTAACACTTGGGTTGATAAGCTTGTTGCAGCTTTCAACTTGGGTATTATTGAATTTTTCTATTAGCTATGTCTCTTGAGTGCCAGCAAAATCTTGACTGGTTCTTCCAATTGCTCCTAGAAGTCCAACGAAAACTCAAGATGCAGGTGTCTGTAAAATGGGTCGCCTGAAATTTTGGGCAGATTATGATATACTTATATATGTGCACTTGTGGGAGCTGATGAAGTCAGTGTGGAGTCACGGCAGCTAATCCACTGCTGTTCGTTATGAAGTCAATAGTCTGATTTTCTTGTCATGTTTTGGTTTTGCTGGAATTGACAGAATTGCCACCTTCAAAATTTTGCTATGGAGTTTTTTAGGTGGAATCAGTTTGAAGCTGTGCTCTACAACAATTTGGACCATGATTTCCATGTTGATTTCACCAAGATTTATTGTTCACTTGGACAGTTTTAGCATGGAACTATTGCAAAATGAATAGGTTCATAAACAAAGCACCATCTTGACCAGCTTCTTCTATCCAATTAGTTGGAGAGAGAACAATTGTATCTTCTTCAGCTTCTGATTAGGGAGTGTTGGTACCTAGTTCAGGACTAGAGACTTCATGGGAAGCGAATGACAAATTCTCATTGAATTGAGTTGAAGTCATCAATCAATGAGCAGCTAATTTGAATGCCCCACCCCAGCAAAGGAATGGTGGGTGGCTTCCAAGAGTTTGCATCAATAACAAAGTCTGCAGGTCTGGAGTTCTTAAGATGGCAGGTGCGAAGTACAACTAAAGCTATCCAAGACAGAGTGCTCTTCCCTCAAAGGTCTTTGGGCATTGCCAAAGAAATGCAAAGCTGTTTTGTGTCCAGTGGGACTTCCTTTATAATCTCCTTTCAACCGAAAGTTATAGTACCACCAATCAGACCCCTGCAGGACTTGCACGCACAACCAGTGTTTTTTTGGTGAATTTTCGCAACTTGGCTAGAGAAAAAAAGGGAGCTGCAAAAGCTATGAAGGGGGTTTTTTGGAGAAAATGGGCTCAAGTCACCACATTCTCAGGAAAAAGATCCTAAGGTTGTCACATTTAGATGCTGAGGTCATGGAGGTCGCCAATACAAAGAAGGATTCTCAAAAAGTTCTTTTGTCCTGCCTGACATCTAGGCAGATTTGGCTCATTAGTGTTGTAGATAGTTGCCAGTCCACCTACTGGACAAATTTGAAAAAAAAAACAATGCACACAACCACAATAGATTGCCACTCTTGATATGAAGGTCACCACCAACATGACGAGGTTAATGTAATGCCAAATCAGGAAGTGTAAAGAAGGATCTCAGACAGAAAGATATTTTAAGTACCCATCAAACTAAAAGCTTGTGAATACTACACCGATCATAAAACAGTAGCACCCATAGTAAACAAATTTGTACTAACCAAAGCTGCAAGAACTTGTGGTACAAAGAGCTCAGTGCTGGGGCTTCAATCTCATTGGGATTCAATGTATGCAGACAAGCTTGCAAACTTCAGTGAGCATGGAAATGACAGAGAAATTTGGTCAGAAACCTTCCTCTGGATCATTAACTAATGTTTTGTAATGAAGTATATTTGTGTAGACCTAAGCTGAATCATATACGAGGACCAAGAGAAACATTACCAGATTCTGGAATTTCCCAGCCTATTTGACCCAAAGAGATGCTCTGCTCTGCTTGAGGTTAAGGTAGCAGAAATTATCCCTGGACTGAAATTTTGGCTGTCTGAACATATGGAGTTCTCAGTTTGAGACAATTTAGTTTTTTCAGTGAACCTGCTGTGGGCAGAGTAGAATGGGCAACCTAGGTTTTCATGTTTATGAATAGGTACAGAGAATCACCTGTCACTGTAGTTTTTAGGAAGGTTTCCAAGTTTTGTTAACGAGATTTTAAGTCCTTTTTTTTTGAACAGTTCTATCTGAAAACTAAGTTTTCGATGCATTTGCTACATTTGGTTAGTGATGAACTCTAGGTTTGGTGAGGAGGTGATGGAGACAATGGCAGTTTGGATTGTGAGAATTTGTGGCTGTTGCTGCTAGGCTACCCTGTGATCCTCTCAATGGTTTTGCAATGGCTCCAAGAGGCTTGTTTGATTTGCCTCCAGCTGGATCTATGGCTTTGGAGCTTGCTAACTGGAGTGTTCTAGACCTTGGTACTAGCGATGGCTTGTTCCTTCATGCTTTGTTCAAGCAAGAGATGTACGTGCTTCTGTGCTGATCCTCTACCCAAACTTTGTGCTTCCTATGGCTTGGACAAAAATTAATCATTACTTGCAATGGATGAAGCCAGGAGCCGACACAAAATTTATTGTACGGTTTCACTGATCTAACAGGAACTGATTAATTTAGTGAGGGAGCAGTGGAGCTTAGCAGCAGCTGTGGCTGAGCACAGCAATGTGGACAACATCACCTTTCTGGTGCATCACCTGTTCACAGCTTCTTGTCTTCATCTATTGCTTTCTACAGTACATACATTGTCACACTTGGAGGTAATGCTGGTAGAGATTATGGGAGTGATCAAAGGGACAAGGATTGAAGGTTCTGTCAGCATAAGAGAAAAGTGCACAGTTCCTATCCCAAAGGTTTTCTCAAGACTCTATTACCTGCCGTGTATTATTTCTTGTTAGCACTACATGCAAATTTGATTCATTCCAAGTTGGGATTCCATAATTCCAATTTTATCGATGCTATTTTGAATGCAGTGAGGGCCATTGATGCCTTTCTCTTATCATTACTATGAACAAACCCCATGCATATTTTCATTCCTTATGCAATTGTCAGGTCGAATCTGATAGTTGTTACAACTCAACTTGGTTAAGTGTTGGGATCAACTGCATTTTAGGGTTGCAATCTTACACAGAAAGATTGGGTAGGAGACTGTTGCTGTATTCAATCAGTGCAAACGGCTGAATTGACTTATAATTGTTGCTGGTACCGGTCATATGAACAAAAAGGAGCTGTTAGCCCAGATACCATGTCAGACCATGAAAATGGTGGTGCGCATAATGAGTGTAGAAACGATGGATGGAAACATATATTGCAACTTTTAACACAAAGACAGATATAACTCAATTTTCTTTCTTCCTCATGCAAGAGTGCTGGGGTCTTCAAGATTGAAGTGTGAGCCACTATTACACTGTTTCACACTGATTTCGCAATTAAGCTTCAAAGCAACATAGAAAACATCTAATCTGTCTAGCTCTGAGGTCTGTGGAGATTCATTTCATCATCCCCTGTGGAAAGTGCAAAGCAGTGTGGAGCCGAAGTATGTCATGACAAACAAGGAACTAGAATAAAAAATTTACAAAAAACAAATGTGGTGTATTTCACAACAGTGAACTTATATTCCCTGATCATGGGAAACATTTCTGATGCTTTGTGTCAAACTTTTCTCTCAATAGATGATCTTTTAAACCTCTAGAATTGCCTTTTTATTGAAAACTACTAATGACTTAACATTTCATAACATCTTACAGTCAACTCCAAATTCAAAATGGTATATGTTGGTAGGTGCAACTTACCAGAATAACAACTTCATTTGAGCTTTAAATAATGAGAAGTCCATGCTTTAAATAGTGTCGATCTTCTGTAGATGGTACAAAGATTCTTCTTTTGACATAGCAGTCATAAAACAGGCCATTTTTCACATTCTTCTTTGATGTTTGTAAAGAGAGCAGTGCTGAGATAACGCTCAGCAGAACTGGGGAATATCACCACAATCAACTTGCCTGCATTCTCTGGCTCCTTAGCAATCTGTTTTATTAGAACAGCAATTTCCGAGCACAAAAAACTTGTCACCAGAAATGCCCAATCCTGAAGAAAGGAGAA
>Ga0116231_10009837_pt1 | contig 15793 bp, 12 predicted proteins | sample S1TSphgellanicum_2_FD_89695 | JGI IMG/M metagenome (GOLD analysis project Ga0116231, IMG submission 89695) | Host-associated microbial communities from peat moss isolated from Minnesota, USA - S1T2_Fd - Sphagnum magellanicum MG | ecosystem: Host-associated > Plants > Peat moss > Unclassified...
AAAAAAAATTCATAAACATTTCAGCATCCTTTTACAATGCCCAAAAAAAAACCCATTCCCGGGAAAAAAAAAAAAAAAAACACATTATTGTCTCAAATATTTTCAATAGCCATTTGCCATCACATTAACGTTATTTTATTTATTTTCATTTTCATTCATTACATATGTGTTAACTTGGTTTTTCATCCATTTATTTTCAATTTTGTTTAAAGCCCACCACAAATAATTGCAAATTACAATACAACATATATTCGTACATATTTGTGAGAACAACTTGGTCCTCAATTTCCAACATCAAAATGAAGGAAAAGAAAGGATTGGAGTAGAGATAAATTATTGACCCCCAATAATTATCAGATGTTCATATTGGGCCCTATGGTGTTGGCCCCTTTGTACCAAAACCTCTTGTAAGGTCACCCATCCCAACACTATTTTGGTCAAAGTGGTCTTAACCTCAAGCTTCTTATGGAACTTTACTAAATTAATTTTAAAACTTCAAAAAAATTAATTTTTTTGAGACCAAAATCACTCTAAATTCAATAACTTTTGTTTCATTGGTCCGAAAATTGTGAAACAACAAGTGCCACAATCGCATACTTCTAATATGTTTATTATTGGCGATAATTCTACCTATTTTGCTCATCCATAGATTAAATTCATTTGGTGCTTGCCCTTTGGATATTTCTATTTTTTATTATTTTATTTCACTTCTTAGACAAACCCTTCTCTTTGGAAAGATGCAATTCATTAAAAAAATAAAATTAATTACAACTTTAATTTTTCTATTGCTTATTGCAACTAATAATTGGGGGAGAATGGGGATATGTTGTTGGGTCCCTTGATAGGAGAAAATAGGTTTTTTTTTAAAATAATAAATATATGTTCATGGGCAGCCTTTAAAAAGTTTGAAATCACAAACCTCTTTTATGGCTTCATAGGTCCAAATTGAATGAAAATGAAAAAGTGGACACAATTTGTATCACTCTCAATCTCCAATGAAGATTTAAAAACTTTCCCCACTTATATACTTTGTGTCTTGATGTCAATGCTAGAACTTGTGATGAGTTGATGTAATCAACCCAAAAATAAATTTAAAAAAATGGTGGACATTCAAGATGGTTTACCAATTGCAATTTTAGCCAAAAGATTAGCTTCAAATCAAAATAAGTATGTTGATGCACTAGGTTCAGATGATGACCAAAATGAATTGTATTGGTCCTATTGTTCAAGTTGAAATCCAAGCATTGTGGCGTTCTCCTCGTATGTGTGCACATAAATTCCATCGCAACAAGGTAATTGAAAATTAAAATAATTGAATTTGAATTATCTTTGAGAATTTATTTTTTCATTAATTACTTGGGTATAATAAGAAAATTTTAAATGTTTTGTTAATATGAACAAGATCCTACCAAAAAAACCAATGTAATATATATATATATATATGTTGACCCAAAAAATTTACGTTGTAATGTGATATCTTCAAAAAAAATCTTTTCTTAACAAATTGGTTTTATGTGTGAGATCTTTTTAACATCCATTTAGTAATTACTTTCCCAATTTCACTATAAATTAGAAGTTCAAAACACAACTTCTATTAATGTGATGAACTCGCAAATTTTTATTTGTAGCTTTGTAGCAACATGCTGCAAATATTATACGAGTTGCTTGGGGTGCTTATTTGATGACTCCTTGGGCTATGGAAAGTAAGCAAAGCAAACTCGACCCCAATATCATATTTATGGATGGTGGTCTTGGTGGAAAAAGAAGAATCGTAAATATTTCATCAATCAAAAGAATACAAAAAGGTTGATGTTCCTTTGGGGTTCCAACTTCTTCAACATATCATCTAATTTTATAATTGGTGTTGAGTATGATAATAAAAACAAGAGGAAATGACAAAATATGTTGGATTCATTTTGATGAAGTCTTCATCTACATTTCATTCACAAAAAATTGGTGTTCATGTGTTGAAATTCATGTGTCAAAAACATTTTCTTGATGAAATATTGAATAATGGAATCATATTTGTACACTTACATAATCTACTTTGTGTGTTGGGGAGGGGGGGGTGCGGGGAGTCATCCAATAGTTGGCCCTAATATGTACATGCAAATGGGAGAACAATGGATGGAGATTAATGGTGAACCAAACCACATCCAAGACTTCAAGGAAAGATATTATACTCAAGACAATCACACACATACAAAGGTCTCCCTCCCCAAGTAAGTAGACATTGATAAAACCTTGGACAACCATAAGGATTGGCTTCATGCATGTCCATCCATAGTTGTTTACTCTTAACTATAGAGATAGATGCACTATTATTGTTCATTTGCATAACCAAACTTTTTTTTTTTTTTTTTTAAAACTCACCAAGGACATTTAGATGGAGACAACATGTTGATCCATTTTTGTTTAAATATGTTCCTATTAAGAATGTTTATACCTCTTGCTCTAGCCCTTGGTCGATGGGTTCAACACAAACCTAAAGAAAGCTAGGCCTATATGGTTTGGAGAATGGGGCAACCTTAACTTGAGGCAAAAGGCAAGTGAAAACACTTTTGCAAAGGACAAAAACAAAACATGAAGGAAATTTCCTTTCAATAAGCAGGTCCCAAAACAAAGGATGTTCCATGTCAGGTTACCCAGAATTAACCGAGAACGTGCTTGGAATTGGCTCTGCTTGGAAAACCTGGAACCGGACAAAAACAAAACATGAAGGAAATTTCCTTTCAATAAGCAGGTCCCAAAACAAAGGATGTTCCATGTCAGGTTACCCAGAATTAACCGAGAACATGCTTGGAATTGGCCAAAATGAGCATGTTCCACATTAGTTACCTGGAATGGACCCAGAACCTGCTTGTAAAACCTGGAACCAGACAAAAACAAAAGAATTGCCCGGAATTGACCCATTTGTTTGAGTTCCTTCCCGGGTGTAAAGAACCAGTAAAATTTTGCTTTCTGGTGAGTGTAAGGTGCCATCATCCTCTGTTTGAGGCAGAAAATTTGGGTACGGTGCCCTACAAACTTCCTTCTTGAGTGAGAGCGTCCTTAGAGAGGCTCTATTTTACTCCCAAATAGGCGCCTCTAAGGACCCTCTGTTTTCCATGGGGCTTTACCCTACACCGCATAGGGATCCACCTGTTCATGCATTCTCTTTTGCACTTGGTGTATTTGTGTAGACCAACCAAGTGTAAAGGCATCTGTGGAGGTTCGTTGTTTTTGCACACGAATGACACAACTGCTGATGAAGAGTTTCTACCTCCTATTGCTATTTAATGGAGTTGTTGTCAGCTGGTAGTCTTCATGTCCTCAAAGCACAAATTCATTGCTAACAAATTGTGTTTGCACTGTTGTTGTTGTTGTTGTTGCATTATTTTATTCTGTCTGTCTCTGCACCATCTCCCACTTGCTCTTCCCCTTCTCCTTCTTCTTCTTCTTCTTCCTCCGGGACGTACGTGCCTGCCATGGCTGCTGCCACTTCTCCTGCTGGTACACACCTTGAAACACACCCAAAAAGTATTGATGGGTCTTTGGAAAGAGAAGGGGTCGGGGGGGAAACCAAAAAAAAAAAAATTCTTGTCTTGGGAAGAATATGAGTTTCAAAGAATAGTTGTGTATTGGAAAATGCTTGTTGGGTTTTTTGTTGTTTTCAAGAGCTTGGATTGGAGACTGAATTGGGTTGTTTCAACAAATTTTCATGATGGAGAAGAACGAGATGCATCTCAAATTGGGTTGTTTACAAAAATTCCATGAAGAACTAGGAGGAGCATCTCAATTTGTTTTTGGGTGGCAATAATGATACTAATAATAGAAGCAGAAGAGATGTGATTTCTTTTGCATCCTTCTTGTTGCTTTTTAAAATTGGAAATTAATTCAACTTGTTTTTTCTCAAACTGCCAAATGTTGATTGGGTTGTTTATTACTTACTATTTTCATTTGGTTTGGATTTTGAGCTCTCAGATCTTACAATCAGCTCTCATGCTAAAAAGCTTAGACACAAACTCATGAATCTCAAACAGGAATCCATATTTGTAAAAATCTAATGCAATTGACCTTCTTTACGAGAGATGTATCATGTAGGAGAGCCAATTCCCACTGCAAGTAATCAGGGTGGTCAAGCAGACACTTCATCCTCAGATCCAAAGCTGCAGCATGAGAAGCTTGGAAATCTTTCAGCAGATATCATCCCACAACTTTTCAAATTGTAAAACTTCTTCTTTTCTCAATTGGAGCAAAAACACAACGTGTTTTATATTTATTTAGTTATTTATTTTTGCCCCACCAAGAGATTTGGGTTTCTCTATCCAATTAGTGTTCATCATTCTCTAGGTATGCTTGTTTGGGATATGCTTACAACTCATGAATTGCACACTCTCTGTGACAGATATGACTGCACTGCAACACCAGCTGACTATGAGATCTATGCTCCCAAGGCTGTCTTTGAGGATCCACTCATGCAAGCACATGGGTAGTTAGACTTTTGCTTTTATCCTTTTTCAAAAAACAATGGGACCCAAGTTTTTCCTCCCCTCTTTTATAGGTCACAAGAATCCTCAAGATAATCACAAATGGTTTTTGGGCTGAAAACAAATTAGGATTTCTGTCAACAGTTTTGCAGCAGCTCGGATTATTTTGTGAGGAGTTGTGTTGAGAAAGCTCAAACACTCAGGTTAATCCTCATGGGAAGTTTTATGGGGTCGGGGTGGGGTGCAGTGTAAAACAGATCAAATCAGCATTTTATTCCATACCAAAGGTAAGGTAGGGTTCAGGGTTTAGGCCATCATCTGTTGTTGTGCTTGCTAGTGATGCAGGTCCTGTTGTCTGCCACTGTTTGTCACATTTTCCTGTTTTCATGTTGAATTCTAACTCTGGTGATTTTCTAAGAAGAAAGTTAGAAATCTGCCAAAATCTAGCAAATTCCTTTAACAATTTCAAAGCTCTCTTCCTAAAAATCTAGCGAAATTTTTGGAAATTTTTCAAAAAAAAGCCTATGACCATCTCTCACTGGGGCCTTTCTATTTTATTTTTCTGCAAAATGGTGAAAATTTGCCAAAAACAAACGCTAATTGAGATCAGCTGATTTCAAGAAAAGTCAGCGTTTTTTGAAAATAATTTAATTATAGCCAAAATGGTAAAGGTTCTAGAGCCAGATGCTTTTGCTTGATTTTTGGGCAGGTATTTAAGGAAGCACAGATTGTGGACTATACAATCACTGAGGAGGAAACAACCCCAGGCTCTGGTGAGGTAATAATATGCATTTTTCATATGCCCACAATTGTGTGATTCCTGGACTCAAGATTTCAAACAAATGGGAGTCTGATATGAAACACAATTAGTCGCCGGCCTCTGCAAAAGAGTAGATCTAAGTTCTTTGCATCCTTGCACAGTTGGTGCTATTTTCCAGATTACCTACTGCGCTCTCAAACTTCAAATATTATAAAGAACTTGTTGCTGCACAGTGTAACTTATGAACCAAAAGTTTTACAATTTGGAAGTTGAATGAGATCTTTGGAGTTGCAACTATATTTGGGGTTTTTTTGGTTCCCTCTTTGCATTTGGTTCATGCAGATTCGAATAGACAATGTGCAACGATATAAGGTAGCAGGCAAAACTATCAACATGGTATCTCTCATCAAATTACAGGTCTATCTCTTTTCCTTCAAAATTTATTTGATGAAGTCCAACAAGGGTTGATCTATTAGCATAGGTTTATTATATAATTGGGGCATATAACCTTTGGGTGTGCACAAATTGTTTTGATGTGTATCTTTGCAGCTTTCCTAAGTTCTTCGCATTTAATGATTGGCATCATCAGTGTGTATACAAGCTGTCAAATTGTATGATTTTAAGTGATCAGATTTTTTACGGGTGATTTGGATTTTGCCCATTCCAGGTTCAAGATGGGAAAGTGGTGCGTCACGAGGATTTGTAAGTTATCTTATTGCACCTCTTTTCTTTTCTAGTTCATGGAAATATAAAGATACACTAACTACCAACACGAGAAAAGTATAGGAGTTTTCATGTTGTTAATTTTGAATGGAGCATCATTGTCTAGATCATCATTGTTTGGGAAACAAATGTAAACAGATAAATACAATCTTATGATCGAATAATGGCTAGTAGATAGATGAAAACAACCAGAGTCGGGTGGTTCTTAAAATGAGCGACAGATACCCACTGATTATTCAACCCAGGTGTATATCAATGTTGGTATATAACCACAATTCTCTCTAAAAAATCAAATAACCAGTGAAAGAACCATCAGTTCATTGCTGGTTCTTTCATGAAAACCTGCGATTCTTTGAGGATTTTTAAAATAACTGTGACCGATGGTTCTTTGATTTTGAGTTTTTTTTCAAAGAATTGCAACTGGCAGTTCTTTGATTCTGCAATATTTTAAGAAACTGGAACAGGCAGTTCTTTAAATATTCAAAGAACTCCCCAACACTGGGAACAACCTCACAATTTTTCTGTATTGAGGTGATTAAAATAAGTTGCAAGTTTTCTACAAGCGAGTGTAGGATACAAAATTGTATTGTAGTGTGTGAAAGCTAGAGACCCATGGAGTGTTGTAGATTTTATGTTTCTTTGCAATGAAGAATTGACTAGGCATATGTCTGATGTGAAACAGGTGGAATAAGAATCCACTATGGAACAAGAACACCATAAAAGTACCATTGATTGGGCGAGGTTTTGAGGGATTGCGTCGTGGCAATATGATGTTTACTCATCTTCTTATGGGCTTTGGGAAAGACCCGCACACTAAAAAATGATGGAAAGCATCTTTTGCATCAAAAATCTAACTAGAAAAATCTCAAAGTTATTATATTTTTAGTTGTCACATAATCTAGTAATTTGAGGGTTTAGGGTTCTTAAAGGGTTTACAATTTGAAGTTTAGAAAGATAATGACAAATCGTAGTGTGACCATGAGGCTAGATTGAAGCTTTGATATTACCATGAACTATTGTGCATTGTAGATGATACATTTATTTTGATTCAAAAACAAAATATTGTAGACATGAACTATTCTAGCTTTTGTTATCTGTAATCTTACACATGACATTGTTATAAAAGAAAATTGTCATATGCTACCATCGCAATGCCTACAACTATCATCCTTTATACACAAATCATAAATGACAAAAGCCACCTTAATGATGCATCATCTTGAATTTTTTGGCGATCCAAATGATCTACTCACCTCCAACAATCAAGAATCCAAGTATCCAAGCCCAAACACAAAAGAAAACTATAGAAACACACAAGAAGAACAAGGTGTTCGAATCTCAAATCACCAAAATTGATGACATGACATTTCAAACCATTCCACAAAGTGTTCTTCACTTGAATAAAAATTTGAACTTTACACATGAAATAAAGTCTGGCATGGCCATAGATAGCTCTACTAACCTTAGGCTAAATACTTCTTCTCATGCCAAATCTTGAACACTCAATGAACACATTATGTTTCTAAAACATGTATTTTCAAATCATTAAAGTAGGAGATTTTTGGATTATGCCTCTTGTTGATGAGAATTGCATTATGCATGGTCTTACATGCCTTGGATAAGAAAAATGTTTGGGATGGGAAATTGAAAATAAAGATTGGGTAGATTTAACAAGGCACCATTGTTTAGATTAGTTGTTTTCCTAAGGGAAAACATTGAAAGGATGTGGTTGATTAGTGTGACTAGTTAGAAATGGCTACTAATGTGAAGGACTTGAATGCATATGAATTATTCAAAGTGTTGCAAGTTATTCTCAAGGGGAAGGTAGTGGATTGGTTCAAGCATTTGTTGAAAGTGTTGTGAATGTTGACAATTATTGAATAAGAAATTGTTGATGAAGATGACATTAGGACAAGGTTTGACACTATTAAACAATACTAGGCCAAACCATGGGTTGTTAACTTGTCACATATTTTGGTTACTTGGATAAATACTTCCACAACCACAAAGGAAGAGTGTTAAAATTGAAAAAAAAGAAAATGTTAACAAAAGACTGTAACTTGGTATTAGAAAGATTTACATTGGCTAAAACTTTGTTGATATGGGTTTAAGCATGATAAAAGAGAAAATTCATAGTTCTTGGCAATTTTTGCAAAATGAACCAAAATGTAGATTTGACAAGATTTTTCACACAATTCATGTGTGTGTTTGTGTGTTACTTGAATTGTAAATTTGTTTCTTCTTTATAATTGGACTCTAAATAGAAATAGATTTTTTAAAAATTTGAATGAATATTGCATAGTACATTTCAAACCTATTTTACACCTTTAAAAAATCATTACATGAATTAAATTAGGCTATAATTATGTGCATCCCATCATATGTCTAGGTCTTAACATTTTCATATTTTTTTATTTATTATAATTTTTTTCTCATGAACCTATCAACAATCTAGATTTTTAAAATGAAAAACATTTGAAATAAAATGCATTAGTAAAAAGTACACCTTCAACAAAAAAAAAATTCCTTTTAAATATAATATTTAATATTTACACAAATTAGTGTTCGATGTAGCCAAAAATATTTCTACTTTTGCATTTAATCAATTGATATTTAATGTGTATCAATCAAAGACCTCAATTTTTGCATTAGAAAGAAGTTTGGTTTTCAATGACATTATGAAAGATATAGAACCTTCTTTTTTTTAAATCAATCATTTTAGTAATCAAATAACGGAACTATGAACATGAAAGGGACCACATATTTCGATGTTGACTTCTAGGACCAAAAACAAACAAATTGGCTCAAAGAAAAGTTGATTCAATTATTCACATTTATAAATCACAATTCCTTTTTAAATAATTTAGAGTTCAATTTCTAAGCTAATGTAGAACACCTTTTGAAATTTGAATTCCTTCTTACAATAATTGATGAAAAATCAATTCCACATCCATTAAAACCACCACCGACTTTTCTAAGAATCCTTTACATTGAAATGCTAGTGATGAACAAGAATAGTATATCATAACTTTTAGTTAACCAAATGGTTTGAAACTAACTTAACATTTGTAGAAGTTTGAGGCTCTGAAGTAACAATCAATTATGTAAGTTGTTTCATAATGGTAGTTGTCTACTTCTAAATGGGGTTTTGGACATACATTAGCAAAATTGGTGTTCTCCTTTTTGGACTTCTTAAAGGTGTGTAGAAATTTCATCTTCAAAATTTCCATCACCCCAACCCAACTTTTCATTTTCATACCACATCTTGTTTAGAGTCTCCCATATGACAAGCTCAATTTTCTTGACAAACTAAGACTTGTTCAAAACCTTCTTGACAAATTAGAATTTATGTGCACTACTAAATACCCAACAATCATTTTAAACAACAATGTTAAACATCCTACATCATCAAGGTCCATGAGATTGCAAAAAAAAACTCCACAAAAATATTTTGAATGTATAAATGTTGTAACATTATCAAAAAAATGTCCTTAGAAATCAACAAAAATTATGTTGGATGAAAAAAAAACAACTATTAAAATCCATCCATATCCATTCAAAAAAAATTATTAATTGAGCCAAAGGAACTTGGAGTCTCAATAGGGTACATGTGCAATGCCAATCTATTAGTCAACTTTGCTATGACTTGTCAATTTTTTAACCAATTAAAACACAAAAACCACATCACATTAAAAAAAAATGAAGGTTTAAAAAGTTTTGTAAAAAAAATAGTTGTTATCTCAATGCCACATAGAGGAAAATTTATTCTCTTATTAAATTGAAAATAAATATATGTAGGCCACTAATAATTACTAGTGGTTTATATTTAGGTCCTTGCAATTTAATAGTGTGTTGATGATGTCCATAACTTTAGCTACTTGGTCATTGACTCCATCCTTTCTAGTTTGGGTTGAAAGTTGGTCTCAATCAAATTGCTCACATCAAAAACATTAAGTTCATAACCTACTACACATTTGCAAAGAAAGTCAAACAAAAAACATGAATCATCTACAAAACAAATGCAATAACAATCAACCCATTGTTGGAATAAACAAGAGAGTTGCATGGAACAATCAAAATTTTTATCATCCATTATTTAATTTATATCACACAACTACCTTATCCATATACACATTTTTATTTGAGATTGAAACATTATAGATTAACCATTGAACTCAAAATCAAAAGAAGGAGATGGTTCTAGCCAACTTGGAATAATCTTTTTGTAAGTATTGAGGAGTTTACAATTTGAAATCGTAATTACAAGCCAAACAAACAAGCATGGAAGAAAGAGGAGATCCAAGCCTTAAGAAGAAAGAAACGTGACCCAAAAAAAAAAACCTTGAAATTTAATGAATTTGAGTAACATGGCCAACAATACAACAATGAGCTTAGAAATTCCTAATAATCAAAGCAAACAAAGATGCAACATAATTCTACCTCACTTTGCTCCCAACCTTTTAAAAGGACAACATTATGAATCTTGTGTAAATGAAAGTGTTTGACAACAACTCATCTCATGCAAAACAAAACAAAACAAAACTACACATTATTTTATTTTCATATGATAAGCATAATCAAGGCATAATCCTTTCTTGATTATTATATCGTACATGTGGAAGTTGAAGGTTTTAAAGGTTTTTTACTTCTACAACAATCTCTTGATCTTGTCATTCACACTAACAAGGTGAATGCAATCACAATACATAACAATCAAGCTTATTATTTACCCTAAGTAGAATGTAGAAATAACCCAAACAACTAATTAGTTTATGACATGTGCAACTAGTTTAAATGAAATCCAACTTCCAAGAGAGTTATTTTTAATATTTTTTGTTGCACAATTGTGACATCATGATCAACCAGTTCCTGAAATTGAAATAAATATTCATTGCACATGAACAAGGTGGGGGAAAAAAAAACGACAAGTCTTTGGATATGCAATGAGGGAATGAAGCTATATTAGAAAACTTAAAAGACTCATGTCAATGGTTATCAATAGAAACACAATTACAAAACCAAAAAAACAATGACACACACATGCATGACCAAAAGAAGGCGTCAAATGAGGTTGCTCATTTGAATAAAATAACATGATGATGACCAAGAGTAGGAGCTTTGTGTTCCTTGATGCGTTCCTTGTTGCTCCATCCTTGCAACACAAACCCCACAAAGGGGAAAACATAACATATAACAACAATACCAAAAGAAGGTGACAACACACACATAGGACCAAAAGAAAGTGATTAGGTGAGGTTGCTCCCCTAAACAAAATACAATGACGATAACCAAGAGCATGAGCTTTGCATTCCTTGTTGATCCATCCATACATACAAAAACCCCATAAAGGGGAAGCAAGATTAAAAAAAGACTACACACACACATAAAGATGGAGAACTTAATGAACACCATGAGGATGACAATAAGTTTGAACATGTTCCTTCTTTGTGGAATCGTTGCATTGCCATGACAACTTGAAAATAAAGAAAGAAAACAAGCCTTGCAATTAATTACTTATGTTCCAATCCACAATGCAATGTGTCATTACAATAGTAAGATTAGTTTTCCTCCACCATGACCCCTACCTTCGGCCCTAAATGTCAAAAAGTTTTAAACCTTGAAAACCAAGTGACCAAAATAATTATACAACCTAAAGACTAGATGACCAAAACAATGGTACTTTTTTGGGCTTTTGGGTCCATAAATTAAACTTATTAGTCCTAGTTTTAATTTATTTATTGATTTATTACAAATTGAACCTACTAACAACTAATACTTAAAGTCTTTAATTACATATATTATATATTTTCTATATACTTTTTAATATCAGGGATTTATACATACCCTATATTAATTATAAATTGATTTTAAACATATAAAACACCATACTATACAAATATTTAAATTATATTTTTTAATCAACAACCAATATATTGCACTTTATATTTTTAGTCACATATTTCTAATTTTTTCGAGGAATGTCCCCTTGAGGTGACATTGTGTGTTTGCAACAAATTTCATTTTACCAAATTCCCCAATTGGATATTGCTTTGAGAGAACAATGCTTGCTTCCTTGTAATGCAATGTGCTAGTGTAAGTTTGTCAAATTCTTTGATGCTTTTGATTTTGCAAGGGAAATTTGACAATTTGTTATGAAGATGCTTTAAAAAATTTATATTTGGGAGGCTCCTCTAGTGGGGACTCACAAAATCAATTTGTCTTTCAACTTGATTAACTTGGTGCTCATTAAATAAATGCAAGCTATTTTTGAAATCATGTATAAGAAAACTTCCTCATTTACAAACAAGTGTTGTGGTTGACAAATGACGACACAATTAAGATCTTGATTAAAAAATAACCTTCTACAAAAATAAAATAAAAAATGTTGCGTTTGACAATTGAAACACAATTAAATTAAATTGAGACATACATGACCTAATTTTGCTCATCTTTTTAAGCCCCCGTCCCTGCCCCCACCGGAAAAATAAAAAACCGCCGCCCGAAACGATGCGTCGTTTTGCCGCCCTATTTGGACCGGGTTAACGTGCAAGCGCCGCATGGTTCGATGACCGAAGCTGTTGCTTCGGGCTTCGGAAACCACCCGAGCAAACCACGAGCCTGTTCCGAAGCTGGTGCGTAGGCTCGGGATTCGGGCAGCACGGGCAGCCCTCCTCCTTGATTCCGCAAACCCTCTTGCGAACGCTGTTGTCGCTCTCCCTCTTGTGTGTGGGCTGCTCCGTGCTCCTTGTCTTGTTGCAGTGTCTCTCGCATTGGCGCCTTTTGGCAAGCTTTTCCTCTTCTCCCTCGACTGCTCAAGTGCCGGCGGAAGGCGTAGACGCATCCTTCTTTGGTCTGGTCTTCGTGCGACATCTTCCGTTGCAGAAATTGGTAAGGAATTCTTCTGCTTTTCCTCGCCCCTATCTTTATTTGTTTGCCTCTAACTCGTTATCCCGGTTGCTTCTTTGTTCTTCTAGGATGTTTAGAGTTCTTTCATGGATTTTCAGTTTTTTCTGTGAAGTGTCTCCGAGTTCGTGCTCCTTCAGTTCGGTTGCGTTGTTACAGGCCTGGCTTTGTGCGGATTTGCATCGGGGGTTATGTGCAATACATGGTACTTTGTATATTACATCGAGGTTAGCAAGCTCTCCGTTGAGCCATGGATGTGTTTATGCTTCTTTGTTTATGCAATTTCAGGTATAGGAGGAGGTCCGTTGCTGTGGAAAGAAACCACAGACATCGAAGCGTCAGTTGCAACCGGGTCGTCATGGCCAAGAGCTGCTTCAAGCAGGAGCATCCCCTCGGTATGTCGTGATACTCTCTCTTCCTTTGTGCAGAAATCTGAAGCTTTTTGTATGGCTTGAAAGCTTCTTAAAAGTGCGGTTTTGAGAAAAATAAAACAAAAATGGACACTTTCTAGAATTTGAAGATGGCCAGAGGATGTGGCATCATGTTTTCTGAGGAAAAAATGGACACTTTCTAGATTCTAAAGATGGCCAGAGGATATGGCAGTCATGTTCTAGTCATGCTTTAAATGAAAAATTGCAGTCTCCAACCTGTTGCAACACTTCAGAAGTCTCAATCATCTGGCTGACTACTTCCATGTTGGTTTGTCTCCTTCAACCACAATCTCCCACCCAGGACATGTCTGCCAAGAATATTTATTGTACTTCACAGTCAGTTGGGGTCAGCAGTCTGCATTGGTTTGTTTGCATGACTAAATCCCTAAATGTTGTCTCTTGAGTGTCTTTGTAACAGAGAAGAGGCAAGCAGAGGCTGCAAGAATTCGTGAGAAGTATCCCGACAGAATACCGGTATGGTATCTATACTCTTTTTGATTTCCTGAGACAAGTTGATGCAGGTTAATTTACTTCCATGTCCAATTTGATATAAAAGGTAGAGATTTCAACAGTTGTAAACCTTTTGTCGAGATTTCAACTTTCATACATCTTTGTGGTGACTAACATAAAATCTTTGAGTGAGACAACTTAAGTATCTATATGCTTTTTGGGACTTTGGTTGTTCTCATGTGGGCAATTGGGGAAACCATCTTGTTCAACCAAGTGATTCTGGTGGTACCAGAGTTCATGCTTTGTTACAGAATGGTCAAGAAAAACCCTATTGTCAAGCTGTGGTTTCTTGTTTGATTTTTAGTACTCTATTGTGCTGTTTTAGTGACCAGTGCTTCTGTATTGTATGGCATGGTCAGGTTATCGTGGAGAAAGCTGAAAAGAGTGACATCCCTGACATTGACAAAAAGAAGTGGGTACTTTACTTGCCCTTAGTATTCTTTTGTTGGCAGTATGAGCATTTGCAATGTTGGCACATATGCAACATGTGTTCCTTTTTGTTGATTGCATTGAAAGGAATGCTTGAAACTTTTCTTGAATATTTAATGCTGTTTGTTGCAGGTATCTGGTCCCAGCAGACTTAACTGTAGGCCAGTTTGTTTATGTCGTCCGAAAACGTATTAAGCTGAGTTCGGAAAAGGCCATCTTCATATTTGTCAAGAATGTTCTTCCCCCAACAGGTCTGTCACCTCAAATAATGGTGGAAACATTTGGAATTTGTGGTATCTCAGTTGTTGCCTGTTTTCAAACTCTTCTTATGCATACTTTGTCATTGACACCCTCCTTGCATGCTTGGCAGCTGCAATGATGTCATCAATATATGAAGAGCACAAGGATGAGGATGGCTTTCTGTATTTCACATACAGCGGTGAAAATACTTTCGGGGACTTATATGTTGTTGGCAACAAGGCGATTGAATGGTGATTGAATGGTAGATCACTATACAGGTCCTCATCCATCTGTTTGCTTTTCCTTTTGTGGTCTTAGCTACCTTGTGGTTCTCTTGTTTGATGGCAGCTAGCCAGAGGTTGATGACCACCTTACAGCTTGGGACTGACCCTTTCAGTCTGTTACAATAGGACTTTGATACTTTGGGTGGATACTTTGGTAATCGTTCCTTGTACATAACAAATTTATCTAAAAAACTTTGAAAAAGTATGTTGGTGGGCTGAGAGATGGTCTAGGTCAGCATCCATGGATTTCTTAGTTCTCATCTGGTTTTGCTGAATGCCTTTGGAACTGCTCAACATGTTGCAACTTCTGCAATTGGGTTTTCCTGTGATGCCATCTCTATCTGACATCTCTCTGCAGACCAGACAGGTGGAAATCAAGGGTATGGCATGATAGCAAACAACTGTGTCAAAGCTTTTGCATACTCAATGAAAATGCTCGAAATTGTTTGATTGAGCCATTTTGTTTTATTGGAGCCTACATCTTTTTAGTCTCATAATGGATGATGCTAACATCTATGTGCATTCTTTGCTGGATGCAGACAAGGTTTGGCCCATCTCCCTTGATTTCCCTTGGTAATACTTGAGGTGGAAACCTTCCTTTATGCTCCCAAATTGGCCCGGATGGATTTCAGTATCGTTTTTGTCACTGTCAGTTGTCTTGGAAGTGCCACTTTTCAACTCAGAGCCCAGCTGTGCAGGTTGAAAGTCAAAAGTATCTGCACTTCTCTACCACTATGCACCTGTATTTGGGTCAAGACAATCAGACGCCAATCTACAGCTCTATGATGGGATTCATGTGAAGATTCAAACTTGTTCATAATGCCACCAGCATAGCACTCATACAAGTCCTGGAGTGACTTCCCAGTTTGTTTGTAAGGAGGTGTTACTCAAAATTGCTCCACATCCAGGACCCAGTTCTGTTGTGAGAAATCTTTTTCTTTGGTCTCCACTGTTCAGCATGTCATGATGGTGGTTGCTTAATCTCGGTTGTGGTTAGTTGCACATATAAATGTGTATATATATATATATATATATATATATATG
>Ga0116231_10009838_pt1 | contig 15790 bp, 10 predicted proteins | sample S1TSphgellanicum_2_FD_89695 | JGI IMG/M metagenome (GOLD analysis project Ga0116231, IMG submission 89695) | Host-associated microbial communities from peat moss isolated from Minnesota, USA - S1T2_Fd - Sphagnum magellanicum MG | ecosystem: Host-associated > Plants > Peat moss > Unclassified...
CCGCCCGATCGCCGCCGCCCCTATCGACATGACCATGAACATGCCGCCGGAGCCCGCCGACCGCGCTCTGCTGCAGCGGCTTCGCGAAGGCCTCGCGGGCCTTGCCGACGACGATGTTTATGGCCTGCTCCGATACCAGGAGTTCGGCGGCACGCTGCACGACCGGGAGGCCGGCGCGCAGCTTCTCGCGGAGTTCGTGCCCGAGGTCACGGCCGATCGCGTCGTTGTCTGTCCCGGCGTGCAGAGCGCGCTGGCCGGGCTGTTCACCGCGCTGGCGCGCGCCGGCGACACGATAGCCTGCGAAGCGATCACCTATCCGGGCATCAGGGGCCTGGCCACGCAACTCGGCATCCGTCTTGTCGGGCTGCCAGCCGATGACGAGGGCATCGATCCCGATTCGTTTGCAGCCCTTTGCGGCAGCGATCCGCCGCGGGCGCTGTATTGCAATCCCACGCTGCTGAACCCCACCACCGCCATCATGTCGCTCGCGCGGCGTGAGGCCGTGGTGGAGATCGCCCGGCGCTACAGCATCCCGATCATAGAAGACGATGCCTATGCCCATTTGCCGGCCCGCCGCCCGCGCTCATTGGCGTCGATAGCGCCCGAACTGGTGTTTTATACCACGGGTCTGGCCAAGATACTCGGCGCCGGCTTGCGCATTGGCTATATCGCCACGCCGAATGCCCGCTACACGGCGCGGGTTTCAGCCGCCCTGCGCACCAGCGTGATCATGGCTTCACCGTTCATGATGCGCCTGGCCACACGTTTCATCGAGGACGGCACGTTGCAGCTGGCCGTTCGGGTAATGCGGCAGGAAACCCGCGCGCGTCAGAAACTGGCGGCTGAAATCCTCAATCCGAGATCCGGTAGCGCGTCCTTGTCCAAACTGACCTACATCAGCAAGCCTGAGGCCTTTCACCTGTGGTTGGCCGTGCCGCCCCCTTGGACCAGGATAGAGCTTGCCTCGCATCTGCGCGTGATGGGCGTAGGCGTCGTGGTATCGGACACATTCACCGTGGCAGGCCCGTCTTTGGAGTGCGTGCGGGTTGGCTTGGGCGGCTGCGGCAGCCTGGAAGATTGCCGCCATTTGCTGGAAATCATTGTTGATGCGTTGCGCGAGCATAGGCCGGGGTGAAAGTCTGGCGGAACAGAGTGGCCACGCAGACGACCGCCGGCACAAAAAGCGGCCGCGTTTAGGAAGTCCGAAGTGTTAACCGGGAAGGGGCGTTATGGCATGAGATGCCAGATTGGAGGGCTGCGACTTTGGCCCGTGCCCGGCAATACGTGGAATTTGGCAGCGGAAGCAGCCTCGTGCCAATTTCGTGCTGGAGTTCAAAGCTAAACCCAGGAGCTAACCTCATGGCCGCAATGCCGCCGCCACTGACGCTGGACACATTTGCCGCCGATTTCCGGCTGCCGGGCACGGACGGGCGGACCTACACGCTCGACGATATAACCCGCCAGAACGGCGCAGTGATCGCGTTCATCTGCAATCACTGCCCCTACGTGAAAGCGGTTATCGACCGCCTTGTGATCGATGCTCGCGTGCTGATGGCGGAGGGTATTGGCTTCGCGGCAATCTGCTCTAACGATGCCGAGACCTACCCCGCGGACTCCTTCGACGCGATGCAGCGTTTCGCGCAGTCGCACGCGTTTCCGTTCCCCTATCTGCATGACAAGGACCAGTCTGTCGCCCGGGCGTATGGCGCCGTCTGTACGCCGGATTTCTTCGGTTACGATACGAACCGCATGCTCAGATACCGTGGTCGCCTCGACGAGGGCCGGGCTGCTCCGCCGCCAGCCGGCGCACGCCGGGAATTGGTGGAGGCAATGCGTGCCATTGTTTCGACTGGCAGAACGCCGGACCACCAGTTGCCTTCGATCGGCTGTTCGATCAAGTGGAAGGCAGCCGCGTAAGGCTATGTGTCAATAGGTCGCGAGCCTCCCCTATGCCGATCCGCTCGATGAGAGAGCAGAGGCCCCCGGCCCCGGCGACATGACCACGATTGAGCAGCGCCCCCAGATCTCAGCAGGGCAGGGCGGCCTGCGAAGGCGCAGGTGTCGTTGGTTGCAGGCTCCCGATTTGAACCAACGGCTCCAAACCAAACAAAGCCATGTCCTGCTTGACCCGGTCGGTGGGAGCGAACTCGTCGGAAATGGGGGGCGAACTGCGAAGCCTTGTCTCGCAGGCAAGCGAAGCTGTCATCAGACCTAGCGGGCCTACCTAGGCCTCGAAGTGCCGCCGGCCCGCAGGTCGTTCAGGGCCTAAAGACAGAAATCGTCTATCGCTGTCTACGGTCGTACACGGTTGTCAACGCATGTATATTGGACAAAGCGGAGGCAAGCCACGCTTAAGTCCTGGAATCTGTTGGCGTCCCAATCGCGAGTGGAACTTCTCAGCCCTCAATCGTTCCTGTTCAGCTCGATGCTCACGAGCACCTCGATTTTGGTCCTCGCCGTGCTTATTCGCCCTGGGCTAGAAGAGGACAGGGCCACCTTGGCCTGGTGGATCGGCGGAGACCTGGCCAAGATCGCCTCCCGGATGCCGCCGCTGCTGCAATGCGCCCTCCTTGGGCCGGGCTGCGGTGTGGTGGGCGGCCATCCGCCTGCCCTGGTTTTCGTTCCAACCTGTTTCTGTCTGGTCCTGGGGCTCGCCCTTCAAACCAAAGCGCTTGCCAGGCTGTGCCATATCCATATCGGCAACGGGCGCATGATCGGATTGCTCGCGGGCATGCCAGTGGCGGTTGCCGCCGCCACTGGCATGCTGCCGTCGCTGGGCCCGGCATTGATTGCCATGGCGGCCGGCGGACTGACATTATTGCAGATGGCCATTATCTGGCGCGAGACGTCGACATCGCGGGCGCTGACGATCATGGCGGCAGCGGACGCGATCATTGTTGTGTTCGGGGTTGTCTTCATCGCGAGGATCGCGGCCGGTGCGACGGTGCCTGGTCAGCCGACACTGCTGGCGCTGATCCCCGATTTCGTCGCCTCGATCGCGGCAACGATCATGATGCTGGTGGCGCTTGAGGAACGGGAGCGAGCCATGGTCAGCAGAATGTCGACCACCGATCAACTCACCGGAACGCTGAACCGTCGCGGCTTCATCCCTTTGCTGGACCGCGCATGGCGAAGCACCAATCGCCTGCACGGTCCGTTATCCTTGGCGATCCTCGATATCGATCATTTCAAGCGCATCAACGACACTTTTGGGCATACCATAGGGGACGCCGTTCTGGCCGCCTTCGCGGGGGCTCTGACCACGCTGTGCCGCGACCGCGACCTCGTCGCGCGCTGGGGCGGCGAGGAATTCTTGCTGCTCATGCCTCAAACCCCCGCGCATGGCGCGGTTGTCGCGCTGAAGCGGATTCGCGCGGCACTCCCCGCACGCCTCAAAGGATGCGCACCTTGCGCGGTCACGTTCAGTGCCGGCATTTACGAATGCGCTGACTTCAGCGACGTGGCAAGCATCGACGCGCTGGTCGCCCGCGCGGATAATTGCCTTTACAAGGCCAAGATCAAACGCGATTGCATCGTCTCGGAACCGCCCGAACCGGAACCATACGATACGAGCCCCTACCTCGCCGGCATGGACCTCTAGCCCCAAGACAGAACTGCCTATGGTTTGAGAAAGTGCTTCTTTTCTGAAGAAAAGGTAGCTGCCCAGGTAGGGGCGTTACCGAACAAAAAAAGAATTAACCACGAAGGCACAAAGGCACGAAGCTATCTCGAAGGAGAAATCTTCGTGAATTCCTTCGTGCCTTTGTGCCTTCGTGGTAAAATTTTCTATTTGGACGCGACCTACCTGTGCAGTTACAAGAAAAGAAGCAAAAGACTTTTATTTTTTCGGCTGCTCGCACGGCCGAGGTCATGGCCGGCATCATTCCGCCGGGGCCAAACAACTACGCCGCCCCCATCGCACCCGATGTAACACCAGGCTCATACCGCGCCGTGCGCATGATCGCCACGATACTGGCCAGATAGATGATCATGTTGATGCCGCAATAGGTGAACGCAATGCCCGTGACTGCCAATGCACTCTGCGTGGCATGGGCGCCGCTGGCGCTCTCCGAGAAGCCGAACAACCCGAGCGTTACGCCAACAACCAGCGCGCCACCGGCAAAAGCAAGCTTTTCCGTCGCACACCAAACACCGCTGTACACGCCTTCCCGATTCACGCCGGTCCGCGCCGTGTCAGCGGCCAACATATGCGAGAGCATGGACAGCGTCACCATCTGGAAACCGCCCGCCGCCGCGCCCGCCTCCAGCCCCAGCGGAATCAACCAAAGCTCCGATTGCCCGGCCATGGCCAACCAAAGCAGCAGGTTCACGCACCACCCCAGCACACCCACCGCGTAGAGCGTGGAAGGCGCCCAGCGCCGGCTCGCCCACAGCCAGGCGGGCTGCGTGAGAATCTGGCCGGCCATGCTGGCCAGCACCACGTAGCCGATGCTGCTCAGCGGCTGTTTCACCACATAGATGCAGAAATAGGCGAAGGACCCATAGCCCACACCCTCGCCCAGTTTCTGCGCGAAACACACGGTCAACAGACGCAGATAGGTCGCATTGCCAGCCACCATCCGGAACTGCGCGAATAGCGAGGGCGCCCGATCCCCGGTCTGCCCGGCCTGCGCCCGGCTTGCGCTCATCACCGTCACCATCATCGATACCAGGCACAGCGCCGCATAGAGCCAACCCATGGTGCCATAGCCCTGCAAGCCGCCACCCAGACGCTGCACCACCGAGCCGGCAAACGCGCTGCAGGTCAGGCCGATCGCCATGAAGATCACCCGCCACGACATGATGCGCCGCCTTTCCTCCGCGCCATGGGCGATCTCGGCGGACATGCTGAGGTAAGGCACAGTGTAGAGCGAGTAGCCGCTAAATCCGGCAAACACGATGACGCTCATATACACTGCCTGCGCCAGCGGCCCGGCGAAATGCGGCACGTGGAAAAAGGCAACGACACTGGCGCTGGCGATCAGCGCGCCCACGAACATCAGCGGCACGCGGCCACCCCAGCGTGTTTGCAGCCGGTCCGAGAGCGTGCCGACCAGGGGATCGACGAACATGATCAGCAGCTTAGGGATGAACACCGCGGTGCCGGCCAGGGCAGGCGGTACCGCCAGATAGTTGGTCATGAAAATGAGCAGCAGCAGCGCCGGGGCATCGCGGAAAATGCGGTCCCCAATCATGCCAAGGCTGAAGCAGATCATGCTGGGCAGGGATAGGCCGCCCTGGGCGGCAGGGCCGTCTGAAAGGGCGGCGCTGCCCGCTTGCGTGCCCGTCATATGAAATCCTGCAGGTTCAACGCTCCGTTTATAGGTCTCTGCCCGGCCCGGCCAACAAAACCTAACCCGGTGCCCGTATCGCGGACACCGGCAAGCCTTCGGATGACGCAGGCTGAAATCGAGTTACAAACGCCTATGATCATACAACTTGTTCAGGGTCCGAGCGGATTGTCCTTCCATGCCGTTTGAAAACCGCACCATCCTGATCACCGGCGGCCTCGGCGGGATCGGCGGCGAGGTCGCCCGCCATTTCCTTGAGCGCGGCGCCACCGTGGTGGTCACCGACCGCCGCGAGGACGATGCCGGCGCCACCGCCGCCCTCGGTGCCAAGGCGAGCTACGCGAATCTGGACGTCACCTCCGAATCCAGATGGGTGGAAGTGATCGGCGATATCGTGGAGCGGCACGGCAAGCTCGACGCGCTCGTGAATATCGCAGGCGTCTTCACCCCAGGAATCCCCTTCGAGGACATGACGCTCGCCCAATGGCGCTTCCATATGGACGTAAACCTCGACGGCTCGTTTCTCGGCTGCCGCGCAGCGATCGCCTCCATGAGCAAGACAGGCGGCGGCGCGATCGTCAATTTCTCATCCGGCCTCGCGCATATCATGCTGAGCGATGGCGGCGCCTACTGCGTTTCCAAAGCGGCGGTGCTGGCGCTCACGCGCCTCGCGGCCAAGGCCGGCGGCAAATTCGGCGTGCGGGTGAACGCCGTCCTGCCCGGCGCCATCGACACCCCCATGCTCTGGGGCAACCTGCGCGAAGGCCAGGACCCGCAATCGCTGATCGACATGCTGGTAAAACAGCACCCGATCGGCCGCATCGGCCAAACCAGCGACGTGGCGCAGGCCGTCGGCTTCCTCTGCGACCCCGCCAATAGCTTTGTCACCGGTGCCTTGCTTGCCGTGGATGGCGGCCAACTTGTGGATTGATGCGATAAGGGCCCATTCCTGTCCGTCTCCCTCCCTCCCGCTCGTGGGAGGGGCGGGGGTGGGGGGCTTGCGCGCGGCAAAGCGAAAAAAGGAAAGAAAGCACTTCTTTTCTGAAGAAAAGAAGCAAAAGACTTTTATTCTCGGCGGTTCCGGCATCCGCAATAAGGTACGCCCTCGGATGGGCCGCCACTTGGCGACGCATCAATTCTTGCGGTGTAGTTGCAATGATGGCCTGGCCACGTCTTTCAAATACAATCGCTCGGGCCATCTGCTTCGCAGAGTTTAGGGAGATCAGCTATGGGTGAACAGTACCAGCATGCGCTGCTCTCGCGCCCCACGGCCGACGAGCAGGGCCGCGAATCCTTTTTGGCGTCGATGCGGCGCTTTCTGATCGAGGACCTTTATAGCGGCAACGAAGTGGCTTACCGGCAACGCCAGGTGCCGGCTTTCATTGCACAGCACGGCAAGCCACCCTCCACCTATCGCGAGGTGAAAGCGGTGATGCAGGAGGATCCCTACTACCGCGCCTTCTCCCTGTTGAACCGCGCGACGCAGGAATTGCTGTGGGACAGTGTTGGCGAAAGCGTGGAGCGGCAATTGCCGGCCCTGCGCCAGGCCGCGGCCGCTGTGCCAAAGGCGGGCGGGACACTCACGCTCGATCCCTCCCTCGAACTGCCTGACTATTTCACCAAGGTCGATATCCACGTGATGCCCGGCAGTTTTCATAAGGAGCTTTCGGCGGAGAACGATCTCTATGCCGGCGCCGTCTATGATCGCGGCGTGTATGTGTATGCCTATGGCGGCCTTGGCGAATATAACGCGGCCCTCGGCCAGGGCACGATCGACTGCGTCCGTCGACGCTTCCCCAACCTTAAACCGCGCAAGATCCTTGACCTGGGCTGCGGCGCCGGCATGTCCACACTGCCTCTCGCCGAGGCCTGGCCGGATGCCGAGATTTACGGCGTGGATCTCGCCGCACCTATGCTGCGCTACGCCCATGGGCGGTCGGAGGCTTTCGGCGTGCCCGTCCATTATTCACAGCAGAACGCTGCGCACACGAATTTTGCCGATGCAAGCTTCGATCTTGTGCTTTCGAATCTGCTGTTGCACGAAATTCCGCAGAAGCTCACAAAGCAGGTCATCGCCGAATGTCACCGCCTGCTCGCGCCCGGCGGCGTCATGGTGCATAACGACATGGTGGGCTGGCCCACCGACCCGTTCCAGGAATTCATGGCCGAATGGAACGCGCACAACAATAACGAGCCGTTCGAGCGCGGCAGCGGCACGATCGACTGGCTGGCGGCCTGCCAAGATGCCGGCTTCGCGGCGGACGATGTTTTCCTGCAGCCTGTCGATGCCGCCTACATGTCGGAGCAACTCGCCTTTGTTGGTTTCCGCGGCGCGATCAAGCGCTGAAGCCCGCAAGCAAGACCGCCTGCCCACTCCAAGAACGGCAGGGGCCATCTGATACTGGATGTCCATGAATTCGATCAGCCAACCCACGGGAACGAAGCTGCCGCTGGCGGCCCTTCGCAGCCTTCTCGGCCCGAACAACGTGATCGCCGACGATGGCGATCTCTCCTTTTACTCCACCGATGTCTATCGCCGCGCGGATATCGACGCGGTGCTGGTGTTGCGCCCCGGCAGCGTGGAGGAGCTCGCGCAATCGATACAAATCTGCACCGATCACGGTTTTGCCGTGATTCCGCGCGGCGGCGGGCTTTCCTATACCGGCGGCTTCCTGCCGGTGCGCCCCAATTCGGTGATCATCGACATGCAGCGGCTCGACCGCATCATCGAGGTGAACGCCACGGACATGTATGTGACGGTGGAATGCGGCGCGACCTGGAAGGCGCTGCACGATCATCTCTCACCGCTCGGCCTGCGCACGCCGTATTTCGGGCCGATGTCGGGTTTCGCCTCCACCGTCGGCGGCGCGTTGTCGCAGGGCAGCATTTTTCTGGGCTCCACGCAGTATGGCACCACGGCGGAATCGGTGCTGAGCCTCACCGTGGTTCTGGCCGACGGATCGATCGTGAACACCGGCTCGGCCGGCGCGCTTGGTGATCCCAGCCCCTTCTTTCGCAATTACGGCCCGGATCTGACCGGGATTTTCCTGCATGATGGCGGGGCTTTGGCCTTCAAGGCGCGCACCACGTTGCGGCTGCTGAAAACCCCGCAGCACACGGGCTTCGCGTCGTTTACTTTTGGCAGCCATGCCGAACTTCTCACTGCCATGTCCGAGGTTTCCCGCAGCGGGCTCGCCGCGGAGTGCTATGGCGCCGATCCGTATATATGGGGCATGCGGCTTTGGGATGACGATCTGATGCGCGACGTGAAGCGGCTGGCCGGTGTGGTGAAGGCTGGTCGCTCGTTGCTTTCCGGATTGCTTTCCGGCGCGCGCATGGCGCTGAAGGGCCGGCGGGCGCTGGATACTGCCGATTATGTCATGAACGTTGCCGTCGATGGCAATTGCGCCGCGGCAGTGGAGGCGTCGCTGGCGCAGATCAGGCGGATTGCGCAAGGCGGGCGGGAGATCGAGGCGACGGTGCCACGAGCGGTGCGCGGCACGCCGTTTCTGCCACCCAACGATTTGCTGGGGCCGAAGGGCCAGCGCTGGGCGCCGAGCCATGGGATTGTGCCGCATTCCCGCGCGGTGGCCCTGGTGGATGCGCTGAAGTTGTTTTTTGCCGCGCGAAAAGAATCGTTCGAGCAGCATGGTATTGAATGGGGGTTCGTGCCCTTCGCGATCTCCACCAACGCCATCCTGATCGAACCCATGCTGTATTGGCCGGATGCGCGCGAGGCGTATCACGAGCGGATGATTTCGGCGGCGCATCTTGGGAAGCTTCCTGTATTGCCGCCCAATCCGGAAGCGGCGGAGGCGATGCGCAGGCTGCGCCTGGATCTCACAAAATTCTGGATGGATCAGGGCTGTGTGCATCTGCAGATCGGCAAGACCTACCGCTATCTGGAAAGCCGGCAGCCCGGCGTGCGCACGCTGCTGGAGCAGATCAAGGCGGCGGTGGACCCGAATGGGCTGATGAACCCTGGATCCTTGGGATTGGCATCATGAGCGAGGAGGTGTTCGTCCGGCCGCGCAAGGCGGTGGGGCCGGACCGGCCAAGTTATTTCAACACCGCCGATGTCGACCGGGTGATGGCGATCCTTCTTGCCCTGGTCAGTGAAGTCGCTTCCATACGCGACCGGCTCGACACGCATGAGCGCATTGCTGCCGGCGGAATGGTTGCCACGGCGGAGCGGGTGGAGGCCTACCGGCCGGACGAGGCGGCCGCCGCCGAGCGCGAAACCTGGCGCAACGCCTATATCCGCCGCCTGTTCCGGGTGATTACCGAGGATATCGAAGCTCTCAAGGCTGGGCAGCACCAGGAATAAAAGTCTTTTTGCTTCTTTTTCTTCAGAAAAAGAAGAGTCTTGTTCTAGACAGGGGAGATTCCGGCCGAGTGGCGTTCCTCCCGCATCGCCCAAGCGCGATGCGGGCTAGGTGTGAGTGGGGTTTATGGGGTGGGATTACATCATCGTCGGCGCGGGGAGTGCGGGCGCGGTTGTTGCTGCCAGGCTCTCGGAAAATCGCGATCGGCGCGTGCTGCTGCTGGAAGCGGGCGGATCGGACTGGTCGCCCTTCATCCATATCCCCGGCATGGTCGAACAGGTGATTACCAGCCGCCGGCTGAACTGGCATTTTGCGGGCGAGCCCGATCCAAGCCTTGGCGGCCGCTGCCTAACCTGGGCGGCCGGGCGCGTGCTGGGCGGATCGTCATCCATCAACGGCATGGTGTATGGGCGCGGTTTGCCCGCCGATTATGCGAGATGGGTCGAGGCTGGCAATCCGGGATGGGGATGGGAGGATATGCTTCCCGCTTTCCGCAAGCTGGAGGATTGGCGTGGCCCGCCGCATGAAACGCGCGGTACTGGCGGCCCCGTGCAGGTGGGCGCCTTCACTGAAACCGACGATTCCTGTCGCGCGACCATGGAAGCTTTCGTGGCCAGCGGCGTGCCCTTCGTCGATGATTACTGCATTGGAATTAACGAAGGCTTCGGCCTGACGCAGGCGACCCAAAAGAACGGATGGCGCCACAGCGTCGCGCGCGCCTATCTGTACCCTGCAATGCGCCGCCCCAATCTGCGGGTGATGACGCATGCGCTCGCCGAAAAACTGTTGATCGAGGCGGGGGTTTGCCGGGGCGTCGCCTACCGCCGCGGCGGGCAGCTTCATGTGGCGCACGCGGAGCGCGAGGTGATCGTATCAGCCGGCGCGATTTCCAGCCCGAAACTGCTGCTGCTCTCCGGCATCGGTCCAGCCGATGCGGTGCGACAGCACGGCATCTCGGTGACGCATGCCTTGCCGGAAGTGGGCCAGGGGCTGAACGATCATGTCAATGTATTGCTTTCGGCCTTCGTGAACCGGCCGACCTACAATACGCAGCGGCGGGGGCTCGCGGCGCTGCGCCACGGCGCGCGTTTTCTCTTGCGCGGCGCTGGCCCCGCCAGCAGCCCTGCCAATCACTGCCAGGGTTTTATCAAGACCGATCCGGCCCTCCCAAGTGCCGATGTGCAGGTGCAGTTGATGGCGCTCGGCTTCGGCAGCGACGATCAGATGCGCCAGAACGGCATCACCGCCGTCATCAGCCCCTGCCATCCGCAGGTGCGCGGCACGGTCAGCCTGCGTTCGGCCAATCCTGCGGATGCGCCGCGGATTTCCATGCGGATGCTTGGCAGCGAGCGCGACGCTGCGACACTTCTGAATGGTTGCAAGATGGCGTACGAGATGATCCAGCAGGGCCCGGGGCGGCGGTACGGCGCGCGCATCTACGCACCATCCGACGTGCGTCTAAGCGACGTGGCGTGGCGGGATTTCTTCCGCGAAACCGCCGCGCTGAACTGGCATCCTACCAGCACGTGCCGGATGGGCGCGGTGGTCGATGCGCAGCTGCGCGTGCATGGGCTGGCCGGACTGAGCATCGCGGACGCTTCGGTGATGCCGACGGTGACGAGTGGCAACACGAACATCCCGGTGATAGCGATCGCCGAGCGTGCCGCGGGCCTGATTGCCGCAAGGCAGTAAGAATGTTCTTTTTTGAAAAAAAGAACCAAAAAACTTTTGTTCCTTGGCGCGGCCCTTGCCACACTGCGCACCACCAGAAAATAAAAGTCTTTTGCTTCTTTTCTTCAGAAAAGAAGATCTTTCTTCCTTCGTAGGAGCCCAAAGATGTTTTCCAACAGGTTCGAAACCATGTCACCCACCCGCCGCACCCTCCTGATCGGCGCCGGCGTGGCCAGCGCCGTGTCGCTGCTGGCGGAGCCGGGCGAGGCGGCTGTGCTGGGCCAGGATGTGGCCAAGCTGGATACGCCGGCCGGCATGCTGGAGACCTATATCAAGCTCAGCGGCGATACGTCGGGCAAGAATTATGGCGGCTGGTATTCCGGCCATGCTTTCGCGGTGATGCCCGACAAAATCATCCGGCCGCTGGTGGGTTTCACCGGCTTTGGCCTCGGGTCGGATCGGCCTCAGCCGGATGGCAGTTTCCACCACATGTGGAAGGAGGTGGGTTTTTATACCGACCTGAAGACCGGCGAGGTGCTGGACAAATGGGTAAATCCCATCAATGGCCTGACATGCGACGTGATGCCGATTCATAATCGTTCGGTGAACATGGCCTTCGCGCAGAAGCGGCCGGATTTTTCCGGCCTGGAAAAGATCGGCGGCGGCATCATGGATCCCAATTTCGCCCATGCCGGCGATCCCAACCGGCCCTACGGCCTGCCTTATACCATCATCGGCGACCAGCTTTCGGTGTTCGCCGATAGCGTGGGCGAAGTGCCGAATCCGCTCGACCCGAAAATCTGGAAGCGCGAATCGAACGGCAAGATGATCAGCGTGGGTGAGTTTTTCATGATCACCGGCTCGTTGCGTGCGGCGCTGGACCCGAGCGTCACGAATGTTCCCGTCACCGGCTCATGGACGCGCATCGGGCCTTTCCTGCCCTGGATGTTGATGGGCGGCACGCCGGGCCACCTGTTCTATCGGAGCGCCACCAAGAAGATAACGGGTCCGGAGCAACTGCCGCCAAAACTGGTTGCCTACACGCAGGCGAACTATCCGGACTTCCTCAAATTCCCCACGGATTATAGCCTGCCGATGGAATCCTCCTGGGAGGTTTTCAAGCGCACCCGAACGCCGCATGCGTAAGGCGGCGGGCGTGCCGGCTCCCGGCCTTCGCCAACTGCGTGCCATCGCACACTTGCCCAATGGATTGCGCCACCTACATTCTTGCAAAGATCGCAGGGCCGGGTGCGAGGCCCGATTGTTCCGTAACAGCCCAAATCGTCCGCTATGTGGACAGGCTTACCTCGCGTCCAGTCCGCATGTCGGACATTGCGCAAGCGCCACTTAAGGCAACGCGTCCAACTATCATAATCCCGTAATGGATGGCCCGAGCAACGCAGCTTCGCCGGCGATATGCTGCGTTTGCTGACGGCCATTATTATTGAGCTGGAACTAGGGGGTGAGAGCAGATGCGTAAACGTTCCTATCGTGCATGGCTGATCGGGTCGTGCAGTATTGGCCTGGCAACGGCCGCCTCCGCCCAAACGGCATCACCGCCGCCCGCCCCCACCCAGGTCGCCTCGGCGGGCCTGGAGACCATCACCGTCACGGCGCGCAAAAAATCGGAAAATCTGCAGAAGGTTCCACTCTCGATCACGGTGATCGACAAGAAAACGCTCGAACAATCCCATGTGCAGAATCTGGACGATATCGGATACCTCACCCCCGGCATCAACGTCGTCGATTACGGTTCGGAAGTGGGTACTTCGATCACCATTCGCGGCATTACCGACCTTACCTATGGCGTGAATGTGCCGGATGTCGCCACCTTCCTCGACGGTGTGTATCTGCGTGAGCCGGCCGCGATCGAAATAGCGGCCCTGGGCGGTGCGCAGGTGGATGTGATCAAGGGACCGGTCAGCGCGCTCTATGGGCGCGATGCCTATACCGGTGTGATCAACTATTCCATCGTGCGCCCAACCAACACGACGCAGGCCAATATCCAATACACCGTCGGCGATTACGGCAAGGAACAGGTTTTGGCCGATGCCAGCGGGCCGATCCTTGCCGACAAGGTGTTCTACAAGATATTCGGCCAGTACGACGATTTCGACGGCACCTGGAAGGACTCGATTTCTGGCGCCAAGGCGGGCGGCGACGAAAAGAAGGACATTGGCGGCCTGCTGGACATCAAGGAGGCTGAGAATATCAGCACCCATTTCGACTTCTATTACGGCTACGACTATTTTAACAATGATCCGAACCAGGCGGTGACGGCCAATTGTGGCAACATCACCGGCGGCGGCGTGTTCGGCCTGTATTGCGGAAGGATTCCCACCGGCACCCATGTCGATGTCGGCAACAACCCGGCCGCCGGCAATCCGGGCAACGAGCGGCGTACCTTCTTCGGCTCCGTGCGCAATACGCTCGACTTCGATTGGGGCAAGATCGATTCGGTCACCGGGGCGACCAAGATCAATGAACAGCAATTCGGCATTTTCGACGCGAGTTGTTGCGGGCGGCCTTATCCGCTGGAGAATATCGCCACCGGCCAACTCACCGGCCAGTCGGTGAATGAATACGGCTATTACGGCGGTGCCAACGACACCAGCAATTTCAGCCAGGAATTGCGATTCACCTCGCCGCAGGATCAGCGGCTGCGCTACGGCTTCGGCGGCTACTACTACCGCGAGCGCCGCATCGTGATCTCCTCGGCCAGCCTTTCCACCTACAATATCCCGGCCGGTGATGAATTGAGCGGCGGCTTCGGGCTTTTGCCGACCTGGGAAACACCCACCGGGGCAGAGGGCAAGAATATCAATATCGCCCACCAGCTTACGACTGAGTCGGCGGGCTTCGCCAACGGCGAATTCGATATCCTGCCGAACCTGACCGTTTCCGGCGAGTACAGATACACCGACATGCTGCAACAATTCGTGGCAGTCGAAAACCAATATAGCGGCCCTTCCGTCATCGATCCGCTCGGCAGCCATATCAGCCAAACGAACCAGTATTTTAACAACAACGATGCGATCCGCTGGCTGCCGATCCCGAATGCCACTTTGTATTTCGCCTTCGGCAACGGCACCAAGCCAGGCGGCTTCAACGGCGCCTCCACCGTGGTGGCCGACGAAGCTTTCGGCCCGGAAACCGATGTCAGTTTCGAGGGCGGCGCCAAAACCAGCTGGCTCGACAATCGCCTTCGGCTGAACGCGGCTGCCTATCATATCGATACGAAGAACACGCAGGCCTATGGGCCATCGTCGGATCCCAAGAACGCGGCAACCGTCATCAAGAACTTTGGCGCCTCATCCAATACCGGCACGGAAATCGACCTCAGCGTAAAGCCCACCGACGAGACGACGCTGACGCTCGGGTTCGACTACAACGATCCGACCTTCAACCCAGGCGCTTACGATCTGGCGGATTCCACCTACTGCGTGCAAATTCCAAGCTGCGCCAAAACGATTGTGACGATAGGGCCGCACCAGGAAATCCCGATCGCCGGCAATGCTGTGCCTTATTCGCCCAAGATCACCTTCACGCTGCAAGGCGAATACGATTTCGAGTTCCTGGATGCCTACAAAGGCTATGCGCGCGTCAACTACAGCTATCACGCATCGGAATCGGCCGACCCGGCCGGCCTGAACAGCATCGGCCCCTCCAGCAATCTCGACTTCTACACAGGTGTGTCTCGCGGTCCCTTCAGCGTTGGCGCCTATGTGAAGAACATCACTGACAACCGCGTGCCGGTGAATTTCCAATATGAAGTGACGCTTGAAGCCTTCCAGGGCATTCCGGTGATCAACCTGCCGCCGGGTCGCACGTTTGCCTTCACCTTTGGCTACCACTTCGGCGCGCCGCCGCCCGCACCGCCGGCACCGCCGCCGGCTGAGGCGCCGCCGCCCCCGGTGCCGGGCGTGGCACCCGCGCGGACCTATCTGGTGTTTTTCGACTGGGATCGCGCGGACCTGACTGCCCGCGCAAAGCAGATCGTGGCTTCCGCGGCGGCGGCCTCCACGCATGTGCAAACCACGCGGATCGAGGTGGACGGCTATACGGATCTGTCAGGGACGGTTGCGTATAACCAGAAACTTTCGGTTCGGCGGGCGCAGACGGTGCAGACGGAGCTGGTGCGTGACGGCGTGCCGGCAAGCGAAATCTCCATCCATGGGTATGGGGAGAGCAATCCGCTGGTGCCGACAGCCAAAGGTGTGCGGGAGCCGCAGAACCGGCGGGTGGAGATTATTTTGAAGTAAAACGGCAACGGCCGTACGTTCTCATCACTGGCCAAGTAAGAGTAAGGAAGAATTTTTCGAGTGGATGAACACAGATAAGAAGGGATGAACACAGATGAATACGCTTTGATTTGGAATGGATGGAAAAGGCCATTCATTGATCAAGGGTTTTGATATCTGTGTTCATCCCTTCTTATCTGTGTTCATCCGCTTCAAAAAATTCTTCCTTTCTTTTTTCTCGCTGAGCCGGTTTTATTCTCTC
>Ga0116231_10009840_pt1 | contig 15784 bp, 19 predicted proteins | sample S1TSphgellanicum_2_FD_89695 | JGI IMG/M metagenome (GOLD analysis project Ga0116231, IMG submission 89695) | Host-associated microbial communities from peat moss isolated from Minnesota, USA - S1T2_Fd - Sphagnum magellanicum MG | ecosystem: Host-associated > Plants > Peat moss > Unclassified...
CCAGCACCCACACTGGTACCTTCGCCTTTTTAAGAGCTCTTCATGGCCATATTAAGCCCCAAAAATGTTAGATTTGAACTCATAGACCCTGATTTATTCTACACATGGTAAATTTGTAATATTTAGAAATAATTTAGATGGATTTTTGAGATTTTTACCATGGTTCCAACTAGTGATTTTTTTGGGTCTTTTGGATGGTGTTTCATTGGCACTTTCCAACTATGTTTATCAAAATAATTGGCAATTAGGATTCACAAAATGTATAATAACCGGCTATAGCACATTAAATTATATAAAATGTAGGTTACAAATCATGTTAGAAGTAGATTTTTTAGGTAACAAGGATGTTCATAGTTTGAGTGTATTTGTGTGACTGAAGTGGAGACTCAACCAAGGAGAATGCTACTAATACGAAATGTGTGAGGGTTATTATGTGATACCAATGAAAATTAAGACTATATGAGGGCAACTTATACATAAGGTGTGATGGAAATGTTGTTACAAAGTTGAAAAACAAGTGGGTTGAATTGTGGGTATGTATTTGAACATGTACTCTAGTACTATGAGGTGTTTCTCTCGCACAATCTAGAACTTGTGTCAACATTTTTGTGAAAAATTCATCTCCAAATTCTTAACAATCATACTTGATGCCACTCCACATAAATCCAAAATCACATTAAATCTTGTCAATATTACTTGTGTAGTGAAATCTCTTGCCCTTGCCATTTAAAGTCAACAATGTGCACTCTTAAATAAACCACCATGACAATCAAGACAAAAAAAATGACCTAGTTAGGGATCTCATCCAAGGGGGTTGAATCTTAATCCATTTATGGGTTCTCCTCAACTGGAGTGGATGGAGGATATAAACCACCATGACAATCAAGACAAAAAAATGACCTAGTTAGGGATCTCATCCAAGGGGGTTGAATCTTAATCCATTTATGGGTTCTCCTCAACTGGAGTGGATGGAGGATTTGCACAAAACAAGTCACCTTAGAATCTAAATAACTTCCAAATTCTTACTTATGGAATCTTCTATGATGGAACAAATTTGCTGAACCATCATTTTCTTTTTATCCCCAATGCAACAACCTATAAAATCCCAATCACTCCACCCAAGCCAATTAAAAACAAGTAACAAAAACATTAGAATGTGATGAATGTGTAATGAACTCATTGGGGTAGAAGCCAACCTTGAATTATTGGATTCCCCAACCCAAAGTGCTTAAATTAAGGCATAGATAAATATTATTCCAAAATATGAAAAAAAAACCCATACATCCATGCCTATAAATGCTAGCACAAAACCAATAATCTTCTTACATACTAATCTGGCCATAAAATTAGCCACCTAATGGTCTCCATAACGCAATTTCTCCTTCCCCCACTCCCACATTGTTGTGTAGAACATGAAAGTCATGAGCTTGTAAAATTCCTAGGCATGCAAATTCCTTGACCACCAAGTCCAAATGGACCATTAAACGATTACAAACCTTAGATTTCATGAAGTTGATTATGGAGAAGGTCCTCTCATCCCTCCACATTACCTAGGACCATAATAATGACCAACTCCACAAGCTTTAGATATTCAACTTCTAACCCACAATGGCATTGGAGGCTAAATGTCCCCATAATTTTGTTGTGGGGTTACAATTGGGTGATGGATGTAATGTAAATGCATATTACTAAAAAGTCCATTTCTACATTTTTTTGGTGTTATCATCACCTTTAAAATGAGTTTTTCAATTACAAATTAAGTTTTTGGGAGAATTATGTGTTGTACATTTTTTCTAATACATTATAAAACACATTCAATGAAAACACTTGAATCAAACTCAAAAAATACATATTGAAAAGTACTTGTGAATTCTAACCTTCCAAAAAAATACTCAAATGGCCACTTTCATTAATAATGACATCCTTAATAAGAATTTTAATCTCCATTTTGATCATACAACTTGTGACAAAATACTATTAAACAAATAATTTAATAACCCAAGATCTATAAATCCATTTACAATTATTTAGGGACTAAATAAAGATTATGACTGAATTTAAGACACAAGTTTTAAATCCCCTTTAAACTAAAAAATTAACATATAGTTTTTTTTTAATTAAAAAAATTCTAATTTAAAAAACATCATGTAGTTCGAGGGTCAAGAATTTTTACATTATAATATGCATTCACCCTACATGGCACCATGGGAATTGTTTTTCATGGTCATAGCAAAGAAGAAAGCTTGTTGGTTAAGCAATGTTGGATCCAACAAACCAACAACTAAATAATCACATGTAGATATTGCCTTAAAGTGGTGGAATTCAACTTTTAGAATTGCCAAGTGACCAAGAAATGTCATTTTGCATCAAGTGCCTCCCAATATTGGAAATAAATTATCCCAATTTCATTCATCAAGTCATCAACAAGGAAACACTTCTCAAGTTCTTTTATGAGCCCCTTTTGTTGCACATGTACACACCAGTCCTTTATAGATTAGACAACAATTTCCCAGTCTTCCTTAACCACCATAGACACATGTATAGTGCTAAGACATGCCTTGTGCAACATAAAGAAGTGGCCATTGAATTGAAATGCAACATACTCACCCTAGGTCTTTGGTTCCAAGTACCACACCATGTGGAAAATGTGACAATTATTAATCACCAAGTCATTGACCATTTGAAACTAGGGGTGATCATACCTTTTTAGTGCATTCACATACATTGCATATTTAAATCAAATGTAGTGACAATGATAGAAATCACAAGATCACATACAAAGGTATCTCTACCCTAGGCCAACTTGGACAAGCTTTGCATTGCTTTCAACATGGGCAACACACAAGTCGATCCCAAAACAATGTCACAATCACACAACTCATAATTTTTCTTTGCACTTGCATTACCATCAAGGTCATCAAGGTCATCACCGATCTTCACCACAAGAAATTTATATTTAGCCAAAAAACGTTTGGCAAGCACAAGCATGGAAATCCATTAACTTTTGATATTGCAAAGGATTTTCAAACCTTTTATTTACAAGATTTCTACCAACTCCCCATGTTCCATGTGTTTTTTGGGAAAGTGAAAAAAGTAGACATACATGGATAATAATAAGGCCTTAACTTTCCCAAACAACAATAGGCTTGAGAGTGTTTGCATGGCCAAATTGTAGTATCTATGTGCCACGTAGTCGAACCTAATGATAAGTGGGGCATGTTTTTCAGTGAGCTACATTGTCACCCCTATCTTTAAACCTTGAAATATAGTCACATCATCCACACCAAAGCAAACCAACTTGGATGTGAATCCCCATTAAATAATCCCCCAAAAGCATGGACAAAATTCATCACATGGCAATGAAGTTGTTAGATTCATTTCCTTTGGTGACCTTTTGCAAATTCAAAAAGTAAGGGCACCTTCCTCCAATTTTCAACCACATAACCACGGATGGAAATCTAGCTTTAGTTATTGAAAGTTTTGACCTCATTACAATTAAAGAAAAATAATCTGGTATTTTGAATTTCATGTTTGGTAACTGCCAAACACACATTGTGCATACAATGTGCCATTTCCCCACCCATTCGAATCATTCCAATGCATCTTGGGCACCTTCTCAACCTTCAAAAATGCAAAAAAACTTTCCATTCATTCATAATATGTCATTGGCTTGTCCTATTTCAATAAATGAAACAAAATAACAAATTGGAGAAACTTTTTCTTCTTACAAGCCCTTTTTGCATTCAACTCCTAGTCAATAATAGAATCAAGCCTTGTAATGTTATATATCTTTTCATTTTTTTCATGTTGATTGTCATAATTGATGTAAAAATCACCTAAAATTCTATCCAAGTCTAGGTCTCTTATGTTTTTCCAATGTGTTTATGAAGTTCATCCAACTTGAACACTAAAAACTTATCCCTATGCTCAACTTATGTGTAGATCTTGCACCAAACATGGTGCATTTGGCCATCTTCCCCTATGACTAACCCAACCTAAGGGAATTTGGCTATCTAGGTATCTTAAAATTCCTTTGGATTTGCCATGAAGCCTTCTTTTTGGAAAGGTGCACGTGTAATAAGGACCACAAACTCATGATCATTAAATTCAAGGCTTCAAGTAATTATATTTGAACTAGGCTTCAATCCATAAGGAATATACAATATAGGTTAGATGTATATAGTTGCATGCTCCCAAAACTTGATTCCAAGGTTGAAGTTGTACCCAAAGTGGCAACCCCACCCTTTCTAAAAATGAAGAGGTAGAACTTGAAATTTGTGTGTTTCTTTAGGTGTGTCGTGGTATTTGGCCAATGTTTACAACCACACAACATTAATAGCCAATGAAGATTGTAATAAACGATTGTAAGAAAAGTCATATCAACACAATGAGAGATGGATTCAACAAATTTTTGGAGAGCACCAACTAGTTTTGACAATTTTGGCTTAGCTATGGAGCACATATGGTAAAGTACATGGCATATAAAAAGGACAAAATAAATACCCAATGTTTCCCAAAACACATGTTTGAAAACCAATCCCAAAAATCAAAGCCATAGAATGTTACACGTAGGTAATTGAAAAACCCAACATACAACATATTCAAGGGAGCCATGGTAGTTAGAGAACATATTGTAAACCAACTAACTTACTTTGATGACTAATGGCTAGCTAAATTTTTAATAGGCTCAGTTGCCAACTTGTTTAGTTTTTTGGTTGTCTCTTTACAACATGCCAATATCTTTTTGGCATTCCTTGTAATTGCATCACAACCATTAAAAGATCAGTGATCCAATTTTCTTTTAAATTGACAAAAGAGGGACATCATGAAGTCAACAACCTAATAATGTAAACATAGGTTTTGGTTCTAATAGAGTAATCAAATATTCATAATAAATGCAACATGGGTGAAAGCAAGCTAATAGGAGCCAACAATGCCCCCTTAGGTGATGGCTTAATCCAGAACATTCTTGAAATATTCTTAGAATATTCTAGAAAATATTTTTAAATCACATTTTTTATATTATTATATTAAGGTTGTATTAAAAAATTGCCAATTTTTTTTCATTTTCACACCTTTTAAGTCATTTTATAAGTCCTTTACTACTTAAAAACATAAGTTACAATTTTTTTAAAAAAATTGAATGTTTTTTATTCATTAAATTGATTTCAAATTTATTCACATGTTTTGATGCTATATTATGAATATTTTCATATAAATAAATCCAAAATTTTCAACACCAATTTAAATAATTGCTTTAAAATATGAAATATTAAATAGTGGCTATAATTGTTTTGGTGCATATTAGCATGTTTTCACCCACATCCCATTTAATTTGTGTTTAATAGTCAAGGCGAAAAAGAATAATTAAAAGCTAAAAAATACAATTAGAAATGTTTCTCATTGCCTCATTAATTCCTTGTTTCAGTTAGTTAATTTTTGATGTGAACCATCTATGTTCCATGAATTAAAGTAGGCATGACACAACCAATACATGCCCCATACCACATTGTAAGCAACAAACCATGTAGCTAATGTAACATACAATATAACTACCATTGCTAGTTTCCAAAAAGGAAGAATAAGATCCATGGTGGTAAATACCAACCTAAATTGAAGTAAATCAAACTTTTGCAAAGTTGACAATTGGAATAAAGTTATGAGATTGTTGAATAACGATTTTTTTTGTCCTTCCTACATGCCATGTACCTTATCATGTAGGTAAAACAAACAGCTAGTTGGTGAGGGTGTTTGCATTGTTGTTCCACATCATTTTGATATAAGAATATATATGTATTTAATGTAATGTTTGATAAAATATAACTATGTTTTGGATTTTGCTATGGTTTTTTGTTTGTTCCATGGGAGCCTACAAAGTAAAGGTTTTGACAGCATGGGTTTTAAAGCTTTTATGTTTTTACACAAAGTGATGAATTGGGTTTTTATATTATATTTCATAGATTAACAATCCAAAACAATTGGCACCAAGTATTTATAAGCAATAGCAGGAAAAGAAAGGCTCAATATGTTGGATGGAATTATTAAAATTTTGAACTTACTGTTGTTGCGTAACATTGTCCCTTGGAAATTAGGTTTATAGGATTTGTAAAAATTTCATCAAACACATGAAATAACATATAAATTACAATTGGGGTTAATTGCACCAAGTGCATCCTCCTACAATGCTGAACATTCTTGCGAACTCCTTCTTGAGAGGAACAAAAGTTCGCTACATGTTAAACTTTTGTACATAGTGGGCCAAGAAACCAACTCCATCCCCTTGGCTGAGCTCCAAAAGTTCCATCCTATTTTTGAACATGAGGTGGTGTGACATGAATCTTTTGTTCAAATGTAACTTGAATTCTTCCTAGGTTAGAATTTCAAGCAAGTTGGACATCTTTTGCTTTTGAGCCATCCACCAATCCTAAGTATGCTTCTTGAGAAAAGTTTGTGTGAAATGAATTTGCTCATTGTCCAAAGCTCTGCATTGAATTTCCAAATAAGCTTCCACTTTTAGAAGCCATTGGCACATTTGTTTCACCTTGGTTTCATTCTTTCTTATGAAGGAATCAAACAACCTTGCCTTGATCACCTTGACGGAACCCCATTCAAAGTAGCCATTGCTAGGCCTAATATTGTTACCACTTGGTTCAAAGCCATGGTGGTTTGACCTTGTTACACCATGAGGGCCTTTGAGGAGTTCAAGATGTTCAAGATGCCTTTAAACGTATTTTCCTCGATATTTTACTTCACCTTTTCCCCTTTTGCCCTCGAGGTTTTATCAACCTTGTCTTTGGTGCATTCTATTTTGCGACCTATCATCTTGAAAAGGATTTGAAAGGGACAATTAACAAATGAGTCTCCTTATTCAAATCTTCACTTAAGGTGTGCAAATCCACATGATTTCAAATCTCTTCAATTAGGTTTGAGGCTTTTTCCATTCCCTTGTCTTTTTTAGGAGCAAAAGGAGTCAACTTTACCAATGAGCTTTTGCTTGTCTCAACTCCCCCCTTATTTTTCCTTTTGCTTTTACAAAAGGGCACTTCAATGGCTGCCCCCATAATTTTCCTTAGGCTATTTTGTTCACCTTGAAATAATCATCACTTCAACATAACTTCTTCCATTTTGGTAAGCTATTGGACTTTAGCCTATGCAATTTTGTTTTTGGTCTTATACTTTTTCTTTGGTTTAACCTCCACCATTGTGGTTCAGGATCCATTTTGCTTTAAAGATTTCCCAAAGACCCAAGGGGCCTCCTTTGACACCACCTTTTGCATTCAAGATTCACCTTGACACCTTCACGCCCACGCCTTTAACTGTGCTTCATTAAACACCTAAACTACCTACACATGGTGAGCCACACATTGGATTAGTTTTAGCATTCACCTTAGCTCATGAACCTACCAAGTCTTGGGTTAACGTCAACCCTTAAACAAGTGCGACTAAAACCTACCATGGATTTCCCAATTGGTTCAAGGCCTCATCACTTGGGACTACCAATTTTTGTTTCATGACCTAAACACAAACTTGTCTACTTCGAAGATTTAACACGCCAAGGATATCTCCTTGATTGCTTCCTCAAATCCTCATTCCCTGCACTTATGTGACCCATGAGTGATATCAAATTGGGAATCAAACCCAATCCCAACACTTAAACTTGTAACCCAATTTGCCATGGGGCCGCCCTATAATGGTTTGGATTTGGGACCCAACTAAGCAAACCCTTAAACTAGGCAAGCCCTCCACTTGAAGGTTTGCCTAGAATGGCATGTTAGAAACATCTTAAACCCTATAACCATCATTAGTGGGCAATTTTGTCTTACACCATATGAACAGGGCAAATAACAAAAGGAACAATTTTATGACATCATTGTGTGCTCCCCTACATGTGAGGTGATTTTTTATCCTTCTATTCTCGATTTTATGAGGTGATTATACTTGGAGGTACATATGTTATTAGTGAAGGAAAAATGGAAAATGTATTTCTCTATATTAAATTGCATTTGTAGTTCAAAACAAATATTTTGCTTCTTATACATCATTTATAATTTGGAATTAATAGATATATTTTCAAAGTTCAAACTTTTCAAATCCTAAAATTTTATGTTAAATTGTCACCCACTTAAACTAACTTCTAAGGAGCTAACATAATGCTCAACTTGACAACATACCTTTAGTCACTCAAAACATTGTTGCCATCACATACATTATCCAAATCTAGCTTACATTAGTTCATTGGAAAGTTAATTACAAGCTACACTTGCTTACCAAATTTCAAGCCTTGCACCTAAATTAGTAAAAAGTTGTGCCATAGAACCCAAGAGGGTTTTACGAAAGCATAAAGTTTAATTTGATAATAAACCTCTAGTCACTTAAAACACTATTGCCATCACATATGTTATTCAAATCTAGTTTTCATTAGTTCATTGGAAAATTAGTTACGAGGCGCATCTGTTTACTAAAAAGCACATCTGTTTATTAAATTTCAAATCTTGCACTTAAATCAATAAAAAGTTGTGTTATAGAACCTGAGAGGGTTTTACAAAAGTAGAAAGCTTAACTTGACAACAAACCTATAATCATTTAAAATATTGTTACCATCACATACATTATCCAAATTTAGCTTGCATTAGTTCATTGGAAAGTTACTATAAGGTGCACTTGCCTACCAAATTCAAGCCTTGCACCTAAATTTAAAAAAAGTTATGTTACAAAACCTAAGAGGTTTTATGAAATTTCTTTAAGATTTCAAGCTCCAAATGTATTCGTACTCATTTTCATTCTTTCAAAGGTACTACTATCATCCCATCTATTCTCCATTTTCCCACTATCTATTAAGACTAATCACTCTTTTCCTCCCAAGGAGAGTTGTAAAAATAAGTTTTCAAAAATTCAAATCGAAAATCACATTTGAAAAAAGAAAAACAAATGATCCAAATTCGGGCCTTTAAAGAGAAAGAGAAAGAAGGAGGCGAGGGAAGACCCTAACTTGGTGGCCAATGGAAGGTTCCAAGCTTGGTGGCCCTTGGAACGTTCCATGTTTAGTGGCCTTTGGAAAAAAAAGGAGAAACATCATTTTCACATTTTTTCATTTTTACCCCATAAAATTTTATTTAAATTTGTTTTCCTTTCATTTTAAGGATTTGTTTTACCATGGTTTTAGACCATTACTTCACGTCTTTCCTTCCTTTTCCTTGACCTATAAATTATAATCACGCATCTTGAGGTACCAAATCTTTCACACATTCATCGCTAAATTGATTTTGATCAAAGATTTTTTCCTTTCCTTGAATTCATGGCATCGCGCATGGCTACATTTTATGGGGCTTCAAGCCACACAAATGAATGAAGAACTACCCCGAGAATCGTCCTTAAATTTGACACTAACCCAACACCCTCATGATGAAAATCCCAAACCGCGAAAAATGCATTTTCGTTTCAAAATCAAACCCCTTCAAGTTTGGTATTATCAATTTTTTTTGAATTCTCGATGTTGGACATTATTGTTGGTTATGTAGTTTAATTCGTTGACTATCTTTTAAGAGCAAGGCATATTATTTAGTTCGCATCATTTGATGCATTTTAAATTTACTACGGTTATGAATTACCATTGTGGCATAATTTAGGATTCAACATGTATTTGCAGCTCCTTCTTGAGCTTTTCCATAACTTGAATATAAAACTTTATTCATCATGAAATCCATGTTACAATTGCCATCTTATCACCCTACTCATTTTAATTGTTATGTTGTTTCGAATTAATCCTACATGTTTATAACGCTTGAAGATTATTCTATTTCCATTGGACCTTTCATTAACACCCCTCTTAATTGTTTCAAGAATCTCAAATCATCATTGTTTGTGTGACTATCCATTAAATACCATAATGAGACCAACATTGTGCCAAACATTACAAATTTTGTTGTTTGCTTCTAACCCCAACCTTCTACAAACTTCCCACCCTTAATCATGCAATTGAAGTTCTAAAACTATGATTACCAACTTTTGTTGAAGAAAAGAATCGAATTTCGAAACAAAAACAACCCCCCATGCAATCATGCGCACCCATCATTCTTCATTTTAACATGAAATTAAAAAAACCCCCTAATAGCCTTATCGCACCTCAATACCTTTGATGTAATTTTTGAAAATTTAGGCTTCCACGCATGGTTGTGTTGGTAGGGCTCACACTACTCGAATAAGACATCCCAATCTCAATCAATTTACCTAATTCAACATAATTGTCAAAGATACTAGGCTCATTAAATTACTTGGAAGGAAAGAATGTTCAACCCATCTAGCAATCTAGGCAATTTAGACAATCTCCACTAGACCAACCATATGGTGTTGCAGCAATGGGTGATGGAGTCTTATCTTCATCACACCAAGGTGCATTGAACCAACTATTGCACCCACTATTGCACCTAAACACCATTTTGAGCAAGAGGTTAATGTTTTGAACCTTATAACCATTCTTGGAGAGCTTGACCCCACTGCATATAACCAAGTGGAGCAGCAAATGGAATAATTGGAGTGGGCCAAAGGTTCCAACAACCCCATAAAACAATGTATACATGGGGTTATGGTGGTATCCATGCAAGACCAAAAGGACCAATCAAACATCCTACTACATGAGCTAAATTGTGCTAAGATAGATAGGATGCATGTATACAAACTTAAAACTGACTGCAATGGTGAAATTGACTGTAAGTGGAAAAAAAATGGCAATCCTAGCTCAAGGGCTAAATGTATAAAATTCTTGACTTTGGGATTTTGGAGATCAAGAAACAACCAATTGCTAATTTGGACAATATCTATGCATGCATGAATGAAGAATTCAATTACTCATCTTGTCCTTTGAACAAAGACACAATGTATAATTACATCCACGACTGGCTCTGAGACCTATGCAGTAAGTGGAAGAAGAAATGAGAGAAGGGAGAAGACAGGGCATCAGAGTGCTCACAAGCAGCATGGAAAACCTTATTGAACAAGTTTGGAGCTCAGAACAAGTGATGGCACAAGAGAAAATGAAGAAAACACGTGAAGCAGCGAAAAACCCCTCACATGTTGGACGAGCTGGCAGACAAAGGGCTTAACAATTGGCTAGTTGCTCCAAGAATACAACAAAACATGGTCTCAAAGAGATTCTCTATAGGAAGCATATGTGTTTAGGGCTGTAGCTGGGATGAAATTGAAATGTCATCTACCATCTGGGAGTTAGTGGTCTATTATGTGTAGACACCTATTTATGTGAGATGTATGTGGTTCCACAGTGTTGGGGATTAGGTGCATAGAGTAAGACAGGACCATAGATGTTTGTTGTTGGGAATGTGAGTCCATAGAGGCATGTTCTGGGTGTTCATGGTTGGGCAGAGGGATTGGAACCATATACTGGTACAAGACAGGGAGCTGATCCAAAGGAAAGCCATCCTTAATTGTTAGGCTGTTTGTTTGCTGTAGGTGGGATGCAAATTTACACATGTATTCAGTAAACAAGAATTGTTTAGGTTAATTATGTCTTCTGTGAATGTTGATTGTTCATTTCCAATCTGAGCAACATTTTGATGCTTGATCCAGCAATTAAAAAATCATACCCAGCTGTAGTATTGTTTGGAGTAGAGTATCAAGATTCTGCAGGATCCTTCTTTTTGGTTACAGACTTGCTTCTTACTTGTAAGAAACTCTAGAAACTAGACATTGTTCTAAGAAGAAGGTATTCCTGTGAAATTGACAAAGGCAGACCTAGCAACTGTGCTAAGAAATAGAGGAGGAAGTCAAAAATAAAATCTCTCTCTCTACATATATATATTTTGGGGTGAGGGGAGAATTTGAAAATCTACATATTTGGATGTAGATCATATACAATTATTAAGATTGTGGACCTGACGATGATTGTGCAATCTCCTTGTTAGAGAACCTTGGAAATAAGGTGAAAATTCAACTTAAGTGGTGCTGATATGTAGGGGGTTACTTTTGGTTTTTTAAAGGAAACCTTTGGATCCAACTTGCATTTAATGTTTCTTGGGTGGCAAGCAAGGACAAAAGTTCAAAACTATAGCACAAGTGGAAGGATCAAGCACTAATGTTTGGCAACTATATTGCAGTGCAAGTGGTTCAATGAGGTTTTGCACATGACAATTGTGGACATTGAAATAGGGAACATGTGTTCATTTTTCAGTGAGATTGGAATTTACATCTTCCGAATGGAAATAAAATATTCATGTATCATCCTTTCTAGATCAAACATTTTTGTCTTCCAGATAAATTTTTGAGATTCACAACCCAAAAAAAAAACAGTTTGCACAGTGTTTTTTTTATTGGTTCAAGATGCCTTCTCACATCACTTTATGTTGGTTTATTGAGCATGTTTTCAATTGAAGAAATCTTTTCACGTGCACAGTTCAGTTTTGGAGGGGGTGTCTCCTTCCATGTTCACATGCAGTAAATTTAGGTTGCACAACATTTCTAGTTCATACAACATGGTATATAGTAAACTGTTAAACTTTATTTTGTATGGAGTGGACTATTTGCACACAACAAAAGTCTTCAGTGGCCAGTTCTATTCCAGAAATTTTACCATCAAAAGAAAAGCAAAAGCATTTAGAACCCCCTCAAAAGTCTGGGACTCCAAACTGACCTGTTCGGAACTCCTCACAATTAGACTGATTGGAGTTAGTTCAGGGTAGCTACTTGCCAAATGTGTGCAGCATGCCCAGGTCTTTAGTGCCCATATGTGAAAATTTGTTTGGATGAATTTCATGGATGGAACTTTGAAGATAATTTTCATATAGAAAACTGGTCATATCCAGTGTTGGGCGGGTATCACATTTTTATGATACTACTCAGATCTGGTTTTCATAAAATAATTTATAAAAGGGTCTGGTTTTCACTTTATTTCCCCCTAAAATGCTGGGCAAGGGTATCAATATATATTTTTAAAACCTGGTTCTCAATATGCCAGTTCTCTAAATTTTGAGAACCACCAATTCTCCTTTGTCGGTTCTCACAGACCAGGTATTACTTATTACAAAATTCTATTTCAATTTGATATCCAACAACATCCAAAATCTATTGGGCTAAAAATTCAACTGTAGTAACATTGCTTCATGTTTCTACCACCACTGAAGAGGACATTTGATGTCCTTAACATCCAATTGATATCTCCTAAAAAATAGCAACTTCCTCTTCACAAGCTTTTTTGTTGGTTCACTTGTGCTTTTAGTTTGTTCAAAAATATCCAAACTGTAATCCTATTAAAAAATATCTTGGTTAGCATAGTTTTTATTTAACCTTACCAAAAGATGCAAATGCTCATGGCATTTTACCAACATAGGATACAAGGTTTTTTTTATCATATTTCTTAACAAGAGCAACACCTTGCTCCCTTCCAACAAATGAGGATATTATACAAAGACTCTTAAACCTAATGTCTAACATTAAAGAGATCATATTATGAGCTTTCTTGTTTTCATATTTATTTAAGAATGAAAGGAAAGAATTCAACACATTGATTACCTCCCTTCTAATGTTAGGGGCCAACAATTAACTCATCACAAATAATGGAATCATCTTCCATTAGGCTTTCAAATGAAGGAATAATTTTGTTTTCTTCTTTCAGTTTCAAACTCGTGGAAATAATAGAGTGTAAAACATCAATGGGGAACCAATGTCCATGGGATTGGTTAAGAACACAAGCAAAAACAATTGGAGAAAGACAATGCACTATAATATGATAAATGTGCCAACTTAGAGGTGGAGGCATTTGACCAGTGATTTTCATAACATTCTATTTGCTATAATAAAACACAATAACAAAACGAAATTGTAAGGCTTCTTGAAACATAATGACCTTATTAGCAAACCTGCAACACAACCAATAATAAAAAAATTAGTTATTTTATATAACACAGAACCTCAAAAATTGTAAACTATTGAAATAATAATGAAACAAAGAAAACTACCTAGTTTTCACTAAAGTGTTCAATTTTATGGGGCGAATGCTAGTTTTAACACAAGCCTTGTTCCATTCTTGCATTTTTTTTCTAAATTTTTTTAGCCAAGTGATGCATTTTTGTAGATCTATTTGAGTAGACTTAACAAAACACATTTCAAATCCTTACACATTTTTTGTTCTATAATGCCATATTGACATGCTTTTGAAAAAACATGCCTGAAACAAGTGCCCAGAAAGCTCTCTTCTAAACTAGATTCACAGTTTACAATAACTTTCAATGCAATAGTCATTGCATTGAGATTTGACCTTTCATTTTTGACAACAAGAATGATCTTTTTCCTTAAACCATATTTGTCCAATAACTCTGTTAGACTTCTAACTAATGCTTGACCATTAATCTTTGTCACTTCAAACAAGCTAATAGCTACATGTTTTGGCTGCCAATCATTACCCAAAAATACATCATAAGCTCCCTTAAACATCCAAAGATCAAAGCTAGTTGTTGCAAAACAATAATCTACTAATGTAGGAACATATTATTAACTTGTCTTTTCAACTAACCTTGGCAATATTTCTTGTGAAAATTGCCTTTTGGAAAGGAAATGTAGTTTTGGACACAAACACAAAATTAAATGTTTCGGCTACATGCTTTCCACAAATTCAATTGGTAAATTGTTCTTAACAATCAAAAGACCAAGTCTTTTAAACATTATTTTAGTGGAACAACCTTTCTTTTGAAGGAATTTTTGATGGAAAAAAAATTTAAATTTTGACCCACCAAACACAGTTGCTCTTTTCTTCGCTAGTTGTTTTTCTTTGTTTTTCTTTTCTTTTTTTGAGCAAAAAAATTACTTCTTCTTCAAACATTTTTGCAATAACAATTTGTTTTACATCCACATGTTTTTTTAAAAGAAATTATTCCATTTATCTTGTAATAAAAAATCAATCTTTTCCTTGCTTGAGTTTTCGAATTTATTCCTATTATAGGTTCTTGATAGTGAAAGATACAATGCATGATTTGTATATTTTCAAAGTTAAATTTTGCATCATCACTAACACAATAAAAAATCCAACACAAAGATAATTTTCCATGTTATTGCCAACTTTTTTTTTGTGCATGAAATTGTTTAAAATTTATTTTCATTTGTTCTTTTTTCTCATTTTCTAGATTCTTGCTTGTTTCTATTTGCAAATTTACATTTTCTTCCATAATTTCACCATTCATATAGATTTCAATTGTTTCATTATTTCCAAATACAACATTTTCATTTGCAGAGGACTATTCCATTAGCAGTTTTCACAAGAAAAGGCACAAGATTTTCAAGCAAACTTTATTAATAGATAATTCCAAAAAACTTCAACAAAAAAGAAAGCAAAAATCAAATATTCACAAGGATTTAAAATTTAGAAAAAAAATTTACAAAAACAATGGCTTTAAGGGTTATGAGTTTTGAAAAAAACATTTATAAAAAATGGGGTTGAAGGTTAGGGAAAAAAAAAAAATCGCTCATTTTTCTTTCATTAAGATTACAAGAATGTATAATTATAATTTATTAAAAAAAAAGTTTGGGTTTATGGATATCTTACACATTAACAAACCAAAAAAAAAACATTTTAAAACAAATATATTATAAGAATAAAAAATATAATTAGAAAAAAATAGAACTTTATTGCTAAAAATGTCCCACCTGTGTTTAAAACAAAAAAAACTATTTAGCAAAAGAAAAAACAAAACAAAACAAAAAGCAAAAAAAAAAAAAAAAAAAAACCTTTTCTAATGGTTGTTGGAAAGCACGATTTTACAAGCAAAAAGCTACTTGTGGAAAA
>Ga0116231_10009842_pt1 | contig 15783 bp, 13 predicted proteins | sample S1TSphgellanicum_2_FD_89695 | JGI IMG/M metagenome (GOLD analysis project Ga0116231, IMG submission 89695) | Host-associated microbial communities from peat moss isolated from Minnesota, USA - S1T2_Fd - Sphagnum magellanicum MG | ecosystem: Host-associated > Plants > Peat moss > Unclassified...
GATGTTGATAGAGTGTAAAGCAGTGTTGCAGAGTCATCTCAGCGTGCATCATTTTCTTCGGCTGTCCGCACTCTCTGCGTCTGCTGACCTTCCGTGGTGCTGCTTCCCTCACCCTGTGATAAAAAATCTGTTGCACACATAAAATTCATGTGGCTCCCATATCCATATATAATAGTTCCCAATAGCTTCCTTCGCCCAAGGGATGCTCAGAAAGCTGCGGATGAAGCTAAGGCTCGCTTTGCGCACATTGATGGTGACCACCTCACACTGCTTAATGTCTACCATGCCTACAAGCAAAACGGTACACCCTCTTTCTTCAGCAACTTTCTGAACACTTGACCTTAGTGTTGAATTATGCAAGTGTCACTTTTTGCCCACCTTAGAATGTAAGGTCTGTAGATGTTTTTGGCTCTGAAGGTGCATCTAATCAGAGTTATTTATTTAACAAGTTCCACATCTTCTCAAATTTACACCATGTTGAAATTGTTTCACAATTTTGAGCATTGAATTTTTTGAGTAGATTAACTGTTTGTGAACAACCTGGAATAGTGCTTTCATGTGTTCTCAATGGTCTGGCTTTCCTTAAGTTCCTTTGCTAGTATGAAGTGTTTAAGCTATCTCTATGGAAAAAGTTATTCTCATTGTACAGCTCAGCACTCATATCCCACAAATAGGGGTAATGCGACCTCTACAAATACTGAATTATTTTAGACAACTGCAGGTGAGGATGCTACCTGGTGCTATGACAACTTCATCAATGTACGAGCATTAAAGTCAGCTGATGATGTACGAGGGCAGTTAATGCGAATTATGAACCGCTACAACCTCAAAATGTGCAGCACAGATTTCAATAGCCGTGAGTATTATGTGAACATTCGGAAGGCCATGCTTGCTGGTTACTTCATGCAGGTGGCACACCTTGAGCGCACAGGCCACTACCTTACTGTTAAAGATAATCAGGTCAGTTCAGCCTCATCTCCTTGCACAGTGGATGTTGGAAATCAATCATGGATGCACATTTCATTGGGCAGGTCTGCTGTTATCCTTTCTTCACAGATTGTGTCTTTCTAGGAACATGTTTTAGTCATGTAATTGAGAGTGGGTGTAGTTTAGGGTTTGCTTCATCTTGCAGATATGATTTGTAGAGGCACATGTTCTCTGCAAGGACAAGCCAGATACAATTTCATTCTCTACTTGTCACACATGCACTTCTGGCTTTCTAGTTCATTTTTCTTTCCTGATTCTCTAAGAGAGACATTTATGTGACTTCCAGCTGTATGTGTTGGCCATGTGTTAACTAGGGAAATGTTGTTGGTAAATTTTTGTTTGTTAATAGGTGCTGACATTGATATGGATGGGAATGTGGGCTTTTTGATTGCAGATGGTGCACCTACATCCATCCACTTGTTTGGACCACAAGCCAGAGTGGGTGATATACAATGAGTTTGTTCTCACTAGTCGCAACTTCATCCGCATTGTAACTGATGTTCGTGGGGAATGGTAAGTTCCAGTTGCATCATATCTCTTTATGAGAATCCCTTGTCATGCAGGACTGCATTGCTGCTCATGTAGGAGATGTTTAGCCTCGGGCTGTTGACTACACCCAATGACCCCCATGAAACTAGTGGCCCTAATCTTCTGCTTACTTGCATGTCTATTTCTGGTAACATCTATTTATAGTGCACCTGACACCAAGATATATTTCAGCACTTGGTATCAGAATATTTGTAATGAAAGTGATAGGTAAACTGGCCCTACACATCTGCTGGTTCAGTGTGGTTGTTCTTATTGATGTCACATCTCTTTTATGTGGGGTTTTTGCAGGTTGGTTGATATTGCACCTCATTACTATGACTTGACCAATTTCCCTCAGTGTGAAGCCCGGAGAGTATTGGAGCGGCTCTATCTCAAACGTGAGAGAGAAAAGTCAGATTCCAAAGCCAGTAAAAAATAGTGATTGTTGTGAGTTAACTCTCCCATTTGGTTCGAACTTATTAGAAGTCATCAAGGTTTGACTCTGGTTTTTACACATTGAAGTGTGTTGGCCAATCTCTGTTTCTTTCTTCAGGAGCCCCTTGAAACCAAGAGGTTTGATTAATTGGAATACAATCTGTCTCAAATTTAAAGACAAAATATGCCTCTCTCTTTTTGTTTCTTTTCTTACCGTAGCTAGCAGCGTCCAACCTTTCTTTCTCAAACCACTCTTTCTTGGCCCGTGAAACAGCTTGTTTGTTCTAAGAAATGGTAAGTTGCTTTTTCTATCCTCACATGACAATAAATGACTTGTTGCTTAGAACATTATCCCAAGGCAAAATTGTATTGGAACATGAGAATGTATGAGTTTTGTGTTAGAACATTATACCAAAAGAAAGTGAATGAAACCTACAGCAAATTTGAAACTTGGTAGAAAGACCAACGATGTTTCAACACTAGAGGCACATATTGCATTGATAAATTATGGTAGATAAGTTTAAATGCCTTACAAAGAGCAACAGTGTACTACTGGCATATATTACATGAATATTGAATTATTGTAAATGAGTTGAATCACATTACAAAGACCAGCAATGTTTTAACACTAGTGTCACATATTATCTTAATGTAGATTGATAGTCTATACTAAATGTATTTCACATTGCATTGGATGATATCACAAACTTTTAACTCACATGTTTTATAAAAACATAGAATTTTAAGATAAACAGGATGACACCACAGAGTTTTGCCTCACATGTGTCATGAGCCCAGGCCAATCGTTATAGTAGGAAAAACCACAATTTTATTGTAGTGCAAGTCGATCTGTAGCTTGATAATATATTTATCAAGATTTAGAACACTATTACAAACATGAACTTGGCGAGGCGAGAAATTATAAAGACAAATTGTATACTTGCACACTAACTTTATATTTGTGTGCGACAAAATTTTCATCTAGGGCTTAGGGTTCCTCCATGTGCACACACACATTTGTGTTTGAGGGTGTGCACAATACAGATTCACCTGTGTATGACAATACCAAAAGTAGACAAGAAAGAGTCTTGGTTTTATGGATTGGGAGCTCAATGCACAATGCTTCCGTTATGCCTATTTGGAGATGCTTTTGGATACAAAACATTGTTATCCAAAATTGTGAACATGGTAGATGGTAGTTTGGGGGTGAGGGAGGGAGCCTGGAGGGTGCACAAGAGTTGTTCATTTGTACAACCTTCAATGCATGGCATGGTGGTCACACTCATTGATTGGTGGGAGATTTTTACCTTCTTTTGAAAATCAAAAGTTTACCTAGTTCCACCTTGAATTGACAATGGGTTTGAGCCTTTGCATAAATTGGAGTGGTGGGTCAGAATAGATTTGTCCCTGTTGACTAAAGGGGCCGGAGTGAACCAGCAGTCACCAGTGCACCAGTTTGGGATGAGGTGGCTGTTTTGGGATGAACCCAAACCCATCCAAGTAGGCAATTTTTATTTCCCCCCTCCTTGCCCAGCATTTTGTAAGCCCCCCTCACTCCAGCAAATTTTTTCATTCATACCTACTCACTCCTACCTACTTACTCTCTACCTAAACCCTACCAGCCACCATAAATCTAACTTCATTTTCTAAATCCACTACAAGTATGGAGCTTTGGAATTCAGGAGACTTTTGCAATTGCATTGGAGCTTTGGAGCAGCTATGGAGAACATTGGAAGTGTTGCAAACAACAAATTTACAAGGTGAGCCCTTCAATTGCTCTTTGTGTTTTTTTTTAGTGAAGTTGTTCTCTCTACACAACTAGGAAGACAACAACACACATGTCATCATCTTCTTGGTCTACTTCTTCTTGCTACTATCCTCACAACTCCTCTCAACCAGGAAGATGATGACATGCATGTCATCGTCTTCTTGGTCTTGTTCTTGTTGTTATGTTCACGACCCTTCACAGTCAAGAAGATGACAATGTGTGCGTTTTCATCTTCCCGATCTTCTTCTTGCCGTTAGGCTCACAACTTTTCTTAGCTCCTCATGGCTAGGAAGATGATGAAGTGTGTCGTCATTTTCTTGGTCTAGTCTGCTTTTTGCTGTTATTATGTTAACAACTCCTCATAACTAGGAAGTCATTGTGTCATTTTCTTTTTAAAAGTGAGAAGTTGTGAGATAGCAAGAGCAAGAAGAAGACTAGGAAGACGATGACGTGTGTGTCGTCATTTTCCTGGCTTTGAAGAGGTGTGACCACATCAACAAAAATAAAACCAGGAAGATGACGACACATGCATTGTGATCTTCCTAGTCTTCTTCTTGCTCTTATTGTGCTCATAACTTCTCATAGCTAGGAAGATGACAACACATGCATGTTGTCATCTTCCTGGTCTTTTTCTTGCTATTGTGCTCATAGGTCTTCATAGCCAAGAAGATGACAATGTGCGAGTTGTCATCTTCTTGGTCTTTTATTTTATGTTGTTTTCATAGCACTTCATAGCTCCTCACAACCGGGAAGAGGATGATGCATGAGGATTTAGGGGTTTTCAAAAAATTAAAAAATTGCAAAAGGATATTCCATTTCCAAAAAAATATTCTTCTACTATTGCATTTCTTTTGTGAAGTTGCTTGCCACTACCCAAGAATATGACAATGATCCCATTGTTTTTTTATAATGTTTAGGGTTGTAATGGTCAAAGAAGGAGATTAAGAAACTTGGAGGTGATTTGGAAGTTTAGAAACAAAATGTTGTTTGATTAAAATTGACAATTGGGAAACAAAATGTTACTCCATTACAACCAAGATTTAGGGAGCAAAAAGTTTTTCCATTAGAACTAGGAGTTGATGAATCAAACAATCAATGTGGGTACAACAAGGTTTGGAATTTGAAACCAATTAGGCCACTCCACCACTAGCACCCCCTTGTCTATTTAATATGGTTCAAAAGGACAAAGAATGGATTAAAGATGGGTTGAAATGACAATGTAACGTTGGCACTTACATTGTTGCATACTTTGTCAAATGGTTATTGACCAAACATTTGAAGGAAATGCATGGCTTAATGATAGAGAAGGGCAAACCTAGGAGGCTTCCAACTTTTGAATGAGGTCCTCAACATCAAGACCATGCTAAAATGAACGTTTGCATCTTGGGAGATGCCATTGCTATGCAAAGGTGGAATGATCAAAAGGTTGCTAGTTGTGCTCATGTTAAACCTTAGCATAAGTGGGATGAATTGGTAATTGTTGCACAACTATGTCCACCATTACCAAAACTAATTTTGGTCAAGTTAGTTTTATAATAACTATTGTAGGTGTTGGGTCTTAATGCCTGGGGCATGGGAAATGTGCTTCGAGATGGAGCATCATGGATATAAAATGATGAAGATTTACAAGAAATGATTTAATCAACTCATTTTGAATATGCACAACTATTGAAAATGGCATGGGATGTCAAAAATTGGGATTGAAAGTCCACTAAGGTGAGTTAAACACAAGAGTTGATAATTATGTTGGACTTCCATGAATCCAGAATGATTCATGGAAGGTAAGAAAAAATAATAATCAATGTTTGTTGTTTTTTTATAATTTTTTCTCATCCAAGGTGTGTTAGGGTTTAATTTAGTGGTTTTTGGGTGTTTATAGGGTTTAAGGCACAATAAAGGAAAATTTTGTTGCAATTACAATTCATGTCAAAATGTAACGTTGCCATCAATACATTGCTTGTCATGTAGCAAGGGCCACAAAAGCGGCAACTGATTACCGAACTAAACATGACATTGTAGATAATGATATGGTTTAGGGTTTCCACTTTATATAATATGTTGGGTTTTTTTAACCCCTTCATTTTTTGGACTATCCACTTTTTGAACTTTGGTCCTTTGATATATTATAAAATTTTATTTTTTTCATTGGGTTTTTAAACATTTTTTTATTCATCCATTTTTGTACTTCTTTTATCAATATACTATTTTTTTCTAATCACACTTGTTTGATGAATATATGGTTAATCATATATGTTTTTTTTTTTGGTCAACTTCTTAGTGCTTTAGATGCAATAATCAAAACTTAAATAGTCCCATATGCACATTTTATAATTGCAATTTGATCAAAGGTGCCATACCTATAGAACACCTTTGCTTCAAACACAACATTTCTAATTCCAAAATCTAAATCATCCATTGCAACAATTGATTTAACTTCCTTCACTACAACAACAACCATTGTGTAGAAAAAAAAACTTACCAAAATGAATTTGATAACAAACAAATGAAGTAGCATTTGGCAAAACTAATAATTGCAAAAGCACACACTTGGTAAAACATACATTTGTAAAAACACGAGCTTGCAAAGGAATAAAAAAATAGTTAACAAATGGTGAAAGCTTAAACCAAACACATTATTCTTGTTGTGAAAAAAAAACCAACAAACATACAATGTTATATTTATATGGGACAAAAGACTTAGCTTAAACCTTTTTCTACTCTATATTGATTTTAAGTAATTTTGACTATGGTAGATATTTACTGTGCAATACCTACATATAATGTATTAGAAATTCACATCATTTGAAGATTTTTAAAGTAATACCCACATTCTAATTAACTTATTAGCATTGTTATGAAACCAAATATGGAATACCTACATCCTTTTTATTTTAACTTCCATAAGGCCATTTTAAATTTGCAATTCTTGCATAAAGGTCTCATAAATATAAGTTGGATTTCTTACATCCATTGCAATACTTGCATCATATAATGCATTTATTTGCATTATGTTTAGGGTTCAAATTGCAATACATGCATACAAGTTTCTTAATAGTTGTTGGGAGTTTTTTATGTCCTTTGCAATACTTGCACAATGAATTTAGAAGTAGTGATAGTTTTTTTCAACATTATAATACCCACAATGCTTTGTGTGCAAGAAAATATTTAATGTTTAATACCCATAGATAATTGTTTTAGATAATTAATGAAATAATTAAAAAATTGGTCTAGATTATTAATGAGTGATTAAATAATTAGTTCATGATTAGAGATTTTTTTGATATTTAATGAATGATTAAATAATATTTCACATAATTAAAAAATTATCAAATAATATTCTAGATGATTAGATAATTATTAAGGATAAATTATGATAATTAATCATTTACATTATCTAAAATACTTATTTAATAATTATTTACCCATATGACATAATGATCTAGAAATATTAACAAATAATGTCATATAATTAAAGAATCACTAAAAATTTATTTTAGATAATGTAAATGATTAATTATCATAATCTAGACAATAATTCATGATAATTAATATTATAAAATTAATTCAGAATAATAATAAATTCATGTATATAAAAAGACATATATTGGGTACCCAAACCACTTGTTGGTTATTTTGAAGTGACCTTACATGTGGGTTGCATTTAGGGTTAAATATTCATGAATATAATTTTGCAATACCTACACATGTACTTACTTTCACTAATTGGAAAAATTGACCTTCATTTTAAAAATAATTAAATAAAATTTCTAACAAAAAAAAAAAGTATGTTTTTTACCATTTGATAATATCTCCAAGTTGAGTTTTTTTACTTTAAAAAATAAAAATAAAATGACATTGCATTATTTTACATATGCTTAAGCCTTAAAAATTCCCCCAAAATGCACCCTAGATTTATTTTAATTATTATAAACTTGTGAGAAAAATGTTAATTAATTTTTATGTCCCAAAATCTAGACCTAAATCATAATCCAATAGTATGTACTTATAATAATTATATGAAAAAATGAATTGTAATGTCCATTTCACAAATAAATGAAGTAAACAAAATTTAGTAAATTATGTGAATTATATGAAATATGAATTAAAATTTCATGAAATGAAAATTTTAAATCTTAACATTAGACCTAAAAATGTTAAATTCTAATGTTAAAACCTAATTGCAAACTTGTAATAGTTTCTAATTCAAAATCATATTTTCAAATTTTGAAATGCTAATGAAATCATATGACGTGTCACCCATCCAACCATGATTTAAATTTTTTTAAAAAGTCACATCATTCGATGCATCATTCATCTGATTGATGAAAAAAATAAAATAAATCTAATAATAGGATGAGTGATGCATCCTATTGAACTATGGTTAATTATGATTTTTTAAAATCTTCAAATAAATAAAAAGATTTGTGATTGTTAATTTTTTTTATTCAATTTATTTTAATTTAACATATGGATTTCCAAGTTTATAAAAGATTAAATTTTTAAATAATTAACGGAATATCAAATATTATTTCAGATAATTAATGAACTATCAAGAAATTATGTCATATAATTAAGAAACTGAGAGACATTTATGTCAGATAATGTAAATGATTAATTATAAAAAATTAGATAATCATTTATTTATTTTAAAATATTGAACTAATCATTTGGTTTAACCTTATTTATTTGGATAATAAAAATTTGGATCTAAAAATCAGATTGATTGATTTGATATTTAATTGATTAACTTAATAATATTTTTAGTTTTTATAAGTTATTAAAATCACTATTTAAGATAATTATTCCACGTTATTAAATCTGATAACTAATTATTATAAAATTAATTCACATATATAAGAAGACATATTGCCCCAAGAGAAAAAATAAATGGGTCCATATAGCTTGAACTTATAAAATGCAACTTGGGAATTAGCTTGTTCTAGGCTCTCCATTCATCATGTCAAGAGATTGCAAGTTCAATTTTTCCATGAAAAATTCTTACACCAAGATAGGCTTGATCACAATTGTTATTGTAATATTTGTTCCATAAACAATACAACATTTTTTGAATTTCGATGAAACAAAATAAAAGTCATGAATTCCTAATCAACAAGCCCAACCTCCTTGGTTAGGGTTTATACACACCCTTGTTAGTATACTATTATGAACTTAACTCATTATTTTGCGATGATTCGGCATGTGGGTATGGCATTTAAGGTAAGGCCTTCATTTAAATTTGTAATACTCGCATTTGTACTTACCTCTACCAACTAGAAATTTGGGGCCTAGTTACAATACTTGCACTTGCACTTGTACTTACCTTTACCAATTGGTATTTTGGGGTTTAATTGTAATACCCACATTTGTATTTACCTTTACCAATTGGAATTTTGGGGTTTAATTGCAATACCCACACTTGTATTTATTTTTACCAATTGGAATTTTGGGGCTTAGTTACAATACCTACACTTGCACTTACCTTTACCAATTGGAATTTTGAAGCCTAATTGTAATACCCGCACTTATACTTACCTGTACTAATTGGAATTTTGGGGCTTAATTATAATACCTGCACTCATACTTACCTCTACCAAGTAAAATTTTGGGGCTTAGTTGTAATATTTGCATTTAACACTAATTATCATTATATTTGTGTTTTTGCATTTCAATTTTTTTCTTCTTATTACTTGGGAATAATAATAACCTTTGTGGCATATTAAACTTAATGTATGTGTTGAATGCATGATGTTCAATGAATTTGAGCTATGGTTTTTTCCATACAAAATTGATCCTAAGACAAATTTCTTAGTATCAATGGCAATAATCTTTATTAATAATTGAAACATCTATTCATGACATTGTTTAGTATGTACATTTGTGTGATTGAACATTATTTCATGCCAATCTTTGAGCCATTTGACACTATTTCCCAATCCATCTTCTATGTGTTATAACACTAATCTTGGGTGTAAAAATGCATTTGCCTTTGTGACGCATATGTTACAAATATTGCATGTCAATATTCTCATGTGTGAAGTGGCATGTTCACAAAGTGTCACATCGTTTTCTTTACATTCATTTGTGAACTCTTGCATTATAGTGACCAATTGTGCAAAAGCCCTCTCCATTGGGGTTAATGAATTTATTGTCTCACTAAACCTTATAATGCCACCCATAAGAAAATCACTTTATTCCATGGTCGTGAACCCATTGAACTCCATGATCCCATCATGACTTTCGAAATGTTCATCTTCACCATCATTGTTGGACTCCATATCATTTGAAATATGTCATGGGTCTATAAACATGTGACCTAACCCTTCAAGATGTGACCCATAATATGTTTCACAATAATGAATGATATATTCCTAAGTAACGTTTGTGCATGCGAGAATCACCACAATTTGGTGTTTACACATGTTCCCTTGCAACGCCCATTCACATATGGAACAAGATATTTCGGTGAATAAGAATCTTATTGCATAAGTGATGTTGGGAAAAATGTTGGCTTTGTACTCCCCAAGCTTCATCACTCTCAAGGATTAGTTGGTCCACATGGGTGAGTGGAATAAAGGTTGCCTTTTCCACATTTTGTGTAACAATGGCCTCCACAACCTTGTTTTTTATGAAACCTTTTTTTTTCATTTTTAATGTGTGCATGTAGTGGTGTGCAATGGTTGTTGTTAATCGCCACACCAACCAATCAATCCTACGCCCTTTAAAGCCTTTTGTGTCAAATAAATCAACTTTCCAATGCATTATGATATGATTCAATGCTTGCTTGGGTGTTTTGGTTAGAATAGGGCATTTGTCGAACACCCACCATCTATAATTTTACAAACATAAACAAAATGCACAAGGGTGAATAACACGATTACAAAAGAGTTTTGAATATTGAACCATGACAAACATTATCATTTACCAAATTGATGGTAATAAGTCCAAAAACAATTTGTCCATGCATCACCAAGCTTATGTTTGTGGAGGTTTTTTCTTATAGCAACCTTCCCATGCTCTTTGACGTCATCAATTGTTTTTCCATGATTGATGGACATGTACATCACATCATGAAGGTCTTGGAGGATTGCACGTCGCACCTCCATATATTTGATTTTTTCAATACCACATAAGCGCCATGCTTTGAGAACATGCCAACAACAAAGGAAGATGGGAACCTTGTCCATACCCCATATGACCCTAATAGGGACACATATGTAATAAAATCACCATGAGTGAATGGGGTCAGTACAATATAAAATGCATTTAAAATAATTAAGAATTAAAAAAATGTAATCAAGAATTTTATGAAAAATAATAAAAAACATCAAAGGAAATAAATACAAAATGTGTATTAGGTATAAAACTAGCCATAATGCCTTCAATTCTTGTGGTGCATTGTCAATGAAAGAAGATGATGGTTTCCAATGTGGCATGTGTGTTAACATCTTATCTTTTAATGGTTTCAACCATTTGATCAAATCTTCAACTATTTGTTTACTTGTAATGACCCATGTTAAAAAGACATTCATGCGATGATCATCAAACCCCATCAAGGTGAATAAGTGGAATTTCATGTCATTTGTGCCAAATGTGGCATCCATAAAAATGGCACTATTGCGGCCATATGATAGCATGGACTCACATTGAATTAATGTTTGAATACTTATGGTGAATGGGACTTGAATCCCATTGATTTCACTGGCTACTGAAAAAAGAACATATCTTTTGGATGTTGGGGAGGCCAAACTTGAATTGAAATTACAAGGTTAGTGTGTAAATACCAACTCCCCTTCTTATGTTTCCGATCCAAATATGCAATGTTTTGAAGTCGAATGAAATCATCTCATGTCATGTTTTGGCCTGCATTCACACATTCCCACCAAATTGCTTTATGTTTGTCATATATTTGTTTGGTCGTGTAACCTAAGCTTAGTTGGGCCCATATGTGCTCCTTCAATGCTTGTGACATGTGTGGAACATAACAAGATATATAAGAAGTGGATTTGGGGTCATGTTCACCATGTGCAAATGACCCATTAACTTGTGTATGGGCCTTATGATAGATTGTGATCTTGGCCACATTAGGCCATGTGTATAGACATTTGATTAAAAATGATGTTAGGCAACCTCATTTAATAGATCAAATGTGGGTTGAATATTCCCAATATAGTCCTTTGGTCCATACCTACACTGATATCTAGACCAAAAAACATTCAATACATAAATGATTACATATTTGGTATATGAGTTAAAGAAATTTAAAAAGGTTAATGCCATAAATGTTTACCATATATGCCCAAGGTGGTTTTTGATATTTGGTTGTTTAACATCCATTTGGCTTGGAAAGTTTTTGTAAACATTCCATTCCATGGGGGTGTCCTATCCCTTCGTTCACCTTCCAAAAATTTCGAGATGCAAACATATGGAACATAAGCAAATTGAATGTTCACTTTATTTTGCCCTCCATGGCATATTACGAACATCCACACCAAGTACTTGTTTGAAAAAAGGGACTTGGTGGGGTTTTGAACATGAATGGAATGGGAGTTTGGAACCCTTCCCGTGATTGAAAGGAAGTAGGACAAATTCCTACACCAAGATAATTCATAATTAAGAAAACATTCATCATTGAACAAAAACTCAAAATGCAATACCTACATGGTTCCCTTAAAATCAATGTTGTGACTTGGAATTCCCATGGCAATACTACCATCATGATATAAAATACTTATTGTTCCTATGTACATCACATACAATATTTGCATTATGAACCCATATGTTAAAACAAACTTTGGCAATACCCACATTGAGCTATTAAACCTTCCATCATTGAAGATGCTCACATACACTATACTTGCATTATACCTTAAACCCATAATGTTTAAAAACCCCATGCATCAATACCCACATAATGATCATTAATGCACATTGTTTGAGGGGTGCAAAATGCAATACTTGCTTTAAGTCGTAAAACCCACAATGGTTGTGGGGAGTAAATGCATTACTCGCATTTGGGTATGAAAAAATCAAACTGCAAAGATATATTAAATATGAAATACCCGACTAAAGGTATAAAACCTTTATTTATGGTTATATACTTAATGAAACTTAACGCCCATTCTATATCTAATAGCTAAGAAATGAAAAGAAGTTGAATTGTGAAAATATAAATACAAAAGAAAAGAAGTAACAATAGACAAATGCATACATTTAGGAATAAAAGATGATAACGCTCCACCAAAATTTGTAGTCCTAGTTGAAAACATAATTCCAAAAAATCATAACTCATACAAAAGTGGGTTAGAAAATATTGAATTCAAACAAATATGGAACATATGGAAACAAAGGAGATTCATAATTATGTTATAGACATAAACAATTGATAAGATCAAAAATCAATATAATGGGCAAAATTTAGAGTATCAACCTTAAGCCCTGAAATATACGAACCAAATTCCTAAACCCTAAATCATAAGTCCTGACACTAAAAATTCAAATATTATTTTTTCATAAGCCTTATTAAAACCCTAACTATACAAATCATATTTTAAAAAATCCTAATGATATATGCCCTAAACCCAAAAAAATTGTACAAATTATACAAATTATATAATGCAAAACAAAATTTCTTTTAAAGAATATATGAAAAAATTTAAAAACCAAATTTTAAAACTTTTAGACTACAAATATTTACTGACCAAAAAAATTAACTTTAATTTTTTTTAAATCAAATAAATTTTGTAAAAAACCAAAAGAGAAGGTATGTTTCTTACCTTTGTGTGATCTCTCCAAGCTAATTTTTTCCACTTTCTTTGAAGAGGATATAAAATGAAATTGTATTGCTTCACATATGTTTAAACCCTAAAAACTTCCCCCCAAATTTAGCCTAATTTAGATTAATTATTATAAATTTGTGAAAAATTTGTTAACTAATTTATGGGTCACAAACCTTAAACCTAAACCATAATCCAATAATACATACTTATAATAATTACGTGAAAAGATGCATTGTAATGTCTATTCCATAAATAAATTAGGCAAATAAAATTTAATAAAATATGCATTAACTAAACCAAAATGACTGTAATTATGACATTGTTTTCCATGTTAAATTGTTTGTAATACTTACATATGGGGACCTATGTTCATCATCCATGAACTAGGGAGAACTTTAATAAATTGATAGGTAGGATTTGGGGGGGGGGGGAAGGAAAAGTGAGTAGGTAGTTAGTTAGATATTAGGATATGTAAAAAATGTACATAGGTAGGTAAACATAGTGGTAGCTAAGAAGGTGGGTGCATAAGTAGGTAAGTAGGTATATAAGTAGGTAGTTGGGTAGGTAGGCAGGTTAGTAAATAGAAAGGAAGTTCAAGGAACAAGGTAAATAGGTTACTAAAGTAGGTAGACATGTAGGTAGGCAAATTACTAGGTAGGAACAAAGTTACATTAACAAGGTAGCTAGATAGATAGGCAAGTTAGTACGTAAAAATGAAGGTACCTTATCAAGGTGGTTAGGTTTGTAGGGCACTTATGTCAATAGGGTGATTGTGTGTGTAAGGTTGTTAGTTAATAAGGTAACTAGGTCAGTAGGATTGATAGTACATTGGTTAGGTTAGTAAGGAAGTTAAGTCGATAGGGTATATAATTAATAAGGTAGCTAGATTAGTAGGATAGGTAGTTAGTATAGTAACTAGGTTAATAGGATAACTAGTTATTACGGTAGCTAAGTGAATAGGGTACTTATGTTAGTAAGAGGCAATTAATAAAATACTGAAGTTGGTACAATATTTAGGAGGACAGGAAGGTGAATAAAATAGCTATGTGCAACGATAAGTCGAGAAAAAAAAACAACCAAGATAAACAGAAAAGAAAAAAAGTACAGTGTTCAGCAGCTCAAAAAAATGGACTATGATGAACGCATCTGGCACCGAATGAAGAAACACAGCCCATCCAATAGACAAAACGAAGAACTGATGTACTGGTGACTCGCCAACTAAAGGGGTCCAAAGATGATGGAACCCTTGTAAACCCTGGTCCAAAGGAGTTTGTGCAGTTTGGAGTCTGAATATTGTTTTAGAGGTGGGCTCAGCAGATTACAATTAATGTTGATGCAATGAAGCACCAACAAACATCAGATGAACATGGTACTGTAGTACCAAGAGGTTCAGCACTATTTTTTTATTTTTTAAAATTGTCAAAAATAAAATAAAATTATTGCATGTAATACTAAATTTCAGAATTTGGTAATGGGAAGCAAGTTCAAGTTTCAATTGACCTTGAAACTAGGCCTGTAGTTCGACCCAAACTAAATGCACGAAACACTACTCATTTCCTGAGGTATTTTGACCTTGAGAATCACTGTTTCTTATTTGCTCTAGGGGGGTTGATCATTGTCTTTATTATCCCCTTTAATCACTGGCGTGAGAAACTTTCTGAAAATTCCCAATAGATAGGCAAGGTAACCTTGTTTCTGTTCTATTGCTGGAAGAGAAAAAAAACTGGATCATGGAAAAGAAATTATATTGCTCATAATGTGGAGAAGATTGGCATATTTGTTACTATTTGATAGTCATGGGAGCAGTTTAATCTCAATAGCAGATAAGAATCAAGAAATGCACCAAATAAATGGTGTGCATCAAAATGGATGAAAAATGATTCTTTGTTCCATTCATGTTTAAAATATAATTAATTTTATAACTTGTGCTGAAAACATTGAATTATTTTTTTAAAGAGCTGAAATGCATTTTTAAAAAGTAAAAATTATTCAAGCTTGGGTACCAAATTCACTTGGGTACTACTTGGGGAGCAGAGAATGGAGTGGTCACCCAAATAAATGCTTGAAGATAAGCCCAAAAATGATTTTTTTAAGGGGAATCTTGAATGGTGTGGGTGTGGTCCTTCTTCATATGTGAACTCCAAACAAATCCCCCCCCCCCCCCCCCCCCCCCACCCAAACAAAAAAAAAAATAAAAAATAAAAATAATATAAAAAAAAATAATAAAAAATTTTTATAAATTTAATTAAAAAAAAAAAAAAAAAATAAAAATTTAAAATTTATTTTTAA
>Ga0116231_10009843_pt1 | contig 15783 bp, 19 predicted proteins | sample S1TSphgellanicum_2_FD_89695 | JGI IMG/M metagenome (GOLD analysis project Ga0116231, IMG submission 89695) | Host-associated microbial communities from peat moss isolated from Minnesota, USA - S1T2_Fd - Sphagnum magellanicum MG | ecosystem: Host-associated > Plants > Peat moss > Unclassified...
CTCCCTCCTCTCTTTTGCCAGTGCTGACTGAGTCATAGCAGCTCGCTGTAAGGAGCCATCAGGGTTCTTCACAATTTTGACTGGGGATACATCAATGGAATATCGTGTCTGGCCCCTGAGAAAGGAGGGTTCATCTTCATTGAGCTCGATCTCAAGCTCTTCTTCTCCACCCTCTTCTTGATACAACATACCACCCCCATCCTCATCATACATGGGATAGTCCCGCACATCCAACACCCCTGAGGCAATCAATTGCTTTGCTTCCCACCGCTCCGGTGAGCTCATCCTCTTCATAGGCCTTCTGGCTGAGACATTCTCATCTTCTTCAACTACGGTGATTCCTGACAAACCCTTCCTTGTGACAGGGGCCAGGCTGGAGCTGGATGGATTCGTGTGCAGGTTCTCCTCTTCAATGCTAGGTTTTTTCATGGGGAGCAAATCTTGCCCAGTCTTCTGGTCAACATCACGCATGGAGAGACTCATTTTCTTCTCACCAATTGAGATCACCTTTACCCAGACCTCCTGATCCCGCTCCACAGCATCTTTGGCATTTGCAACCCTGCGAGATGCAATATGATACACATGTACAAGTCCCTCTTTTCTATCTCTCACTCCTTGCAGTTGAACAAAGCAGCCATAGTCCATTATCCGCGAAACCCTTCCCTTGTATATTCCAAACAGCTCAGGCTCACCGACCATCTCTGTGCGGCCAGCTCCATTGGCCCTCGCATGACCTCCCCTTTCTCTCCCCTCATGATCGTTATCATTGTTCCTCCCCGCGTCGCTCTCTCTCCATTTCTCACCGCCGTCTCTTTGATGCCGTGCACTTCCTTGCACTGGATCTCTATCGCTGTTCCTATCTCTATCACTCAACCTTACTCGTTCTTCTATCCCCTCATGTTCGCTTCCTCTATCACGTCGAAACCTTTGATCTCTGTCGTCTTTATCCGCTCTACCTCCCACGCCATCGCTCACCCTAATTCCATCTCTCTCACTCGCGCTTTCCCTCTCTCTCCCCCTTTCTCTGTCCCTGTCACTGTCCCTTCCTTTATCTTTGTGCCTCACACTGTTTCTACGTATATCCCTTAGTTCGTCGTCCTCCCCCTGATTTTCTTTTTCACCCTTTTCTCTCCCATTCCTATGCGCCTCTCTCCTTCCGCCATCAACACGATCTCGGTGTACGACTCCCTCTGAAGCAAGCTCTTCTTCCAACTCTCTCACGCGCGTTCGGTTGTCAGGAACGGATAGTCCCGGGAAGGCCGACTTCTTCTCCTCTTTATCCCCGTCTAAACCCTTGAGCTTCTCCCGCTCCGCCTTGCTCTTGGGGGCCAGAATAGCATGGATGATGATCAGCAACGTTTTGACGAAGTACTCAGGGATCTCGGCACCATTCTTCTTCAACCCCTGGTCGAAAGCCTCGACCGTGTCACTACGCTGAGCGATGTCGATGATAAACTGAGCTAAGGTTTTATCAGAGCATCCGATGTGCGCTTCAAGCTCCGTGCAAACCTTGGACACTAGCGACAAATACTCCAACTTCTTCAACCCAGAATCCATTCTAATCTGCTACTCTACAACCTTGAATTCATGTATCCTACGACCTCGCGTGCATCCTCTCTCTCTCTCTCTCTCTCTCTCTCTCTCTCTCTATATATATATCTCTGGTGGGACAATGCCCACTCCTCTTTCTTGACGCCAAAACCACAGATCTCAGAACCGTAATTCTAACCCTACTTGTTTCATCCCAGTTTTCACATTCAGTGTTTTTCCTTCCCTGCTTAGCATTCATGATTCTCTGCTTTCCGTCTGTTTCTGCAAATTCCGCTTCTGCTGCTGCTGCTGTGCTTCTCCAAAGAGACAATTGACATATCTAGTAACTTTATAAGAGCAGTTCCGCCGCCACCGGTAGAATGGGCCTGTACACTGTACTCTGGGTCAGTTACAACTTTCAAAAGAGCATGAAAATGGGTTTGGAGTTTGGACTGGTGTTGGTCGGTGGTTCCTTTTTTTCTTTTTTTCCTTTTTTTTCTATAACTAGTGGTCTGGATTCTCTAATATTTTTTTTTAGTAATGCCCTGATAACGTGTAATATAGTGTCAAGGTTTGAGGTAGGGTTTTGTAGGTAAAACTAACCTGGGATAAAACACCCTTCATCCATGCGCCTCCCCCCTTGCCACTTCTCACAATTGCCAACCCAGATCAATCAAATTGAAGTTAAAACGAGAACTTCAAGTGGAGCAAAAAATTGAAGAGGTATTGTGACCGGACAAGAAGTCACTTGGGTTTCTTCAATGTGAACACCATTTCATTTTAGGGTTTAGGTTTTGTTTTAAGCAGTTGTCAACTCTCTTCATGAAGGCGGCAGAGTTGATTTCAACACAGTTTGTTAGTGGTTGTGAGTAGGAAACTTTGTTGTTTGTGTGTTATGTGAAACAGGTTATAACAAACGATGGGTGGTCAAGCGCATTTCAAGCATGCAAGGGTGATGGGAGTAGGAGGATGTTGGACGAAGATAAGAAGGGGAGTTCAAAGGAAAAGAAGACATATATGTGGTTTTTGGTGGGCATCTGTAGTAGATCGTGTAGAATCAAGGGACTACAAAAGTGAGTAGTTACTATTTTGATTTCCGTTATGCCAGTAGCTACATCATGGCAAGCGATAGTGTTGTTGCTAGTGCTAAGCTCTATAAGGGATTGATGCTGAGGTATGATGATGCACAAAAGGGGTTTGAGCTGTAGAATCAAGAACATGTAGAGGGATGCATTCATATGGACTTTGGTGGAAACATTCTTGAAGTAGCACATTTGTGATGAGTTAAAGCCAAAAACTTTAGCGGGTATCCTTGGGTTGGGCAAAACGTCGGTACAGAATGGGAGAGATTATAGAAAACACCCATAAATCCATATTCTAATCAGAATTATGTTTTCCCAACTTGTTGCATGCCAACTTGGCATTCTGTTCCTCATCCTTAGTTCGAACCACAAATCATCTTGTTCATGGAACCAAGCAAATGTCTTTTTGCATTATGTCACAGGGTAGAGGTCTAGTTTAACAATTCATAATGGACCAAATGAACATAGAGGGCACTAACCTCAAGCTCAATCCCACTAGTTCGTGTAATCACATTAACAGGAACTGTTCCTAGCAGTAGTTAGACGGACACTACATAGGAATCCAGAAAGGACTAACAAGTCTGTAATGCCTGGAGTCTCATTCGAATATAAAATTTTGTGTTCTGTTGGAACATTAACACCAATGTGTTGTAATAGTCCCTAAATCGCAGGATACAAGTTGCAAAAATCCCAGGTATGGAGTTTGGATTTGTAATGAAAAGGTGTTCTTCATACCCCTTTCTTTTAGTATCAGAGCATGGTTAGGTCTGAGGCATCATTCAAACTTGTATGTGGGTGGTTATCAGCAATTAGGCCAATATGTCATCATCTGGTACATATGGAATTAGTACAGATGAGGTCATGCAAGAAATTTGTGAACAATAGACAATTATCAGATTCAATCATCTAAGGAGGCATGATGGACCCCAGATAGGAGCAGTAATTTTGCATCCGTTGGGATTTGGCGTAATGACATTTGTAGGGATAAATCATGATGAAGCTCAAATTGGGGATGTGGCAATAAAAATAGTTCATAATGGTTTTTATACACACACTCAAGTTTGGTTGAAATTAAGAAATAGAGTAAAGGGATGAGGGTCAACCTCAAAGCTACAGAAGTAATATCACTACACCTCATACCTTACGTAGAGTTTCACCTTTAGTTCCTAAAAGGCAGCGTAATATACCTAGAATAGGAGACATTTGGATTCCCAAGCTTTCTATTTCGTCTAACCACTTTATCAGATTGTACATTCCTAGTGTGGAGGACTTGTTTTAAAATGGAGATCACCTTATTAGGGTGGAGCACAATGGATCAAGATCTCGCATCATAAGCTAGAAGATATGGCAAAATCCAGAGGGAAATTGGCAATTCCAACAAGAATCCATAGATGAGCAAAGTTTCTCCATTTTACCATCTGATATTGTGCCTTTAAGACCAATAGGAGAAGAAGATCAGTCTGAGTTTTTGAATTAAATCACATATGACACAGGGCTTCTTTTGAAAAGGATATTCGTTGCATTCAGGATTGATGGAGTCTCAAGTGGACTCAACAATCAATAGAAATCTCTAGTGTTTATACATTTGGAAATGAATTGTGTTGATGCTTCTGGAGCAGAAATAAGGTGGTTGCCAATGGTGTTGTTTTCTTTTCGAGAACAGTGTTGTGCTTGAAGGACATGGCAAGATTTCTTGGAAGGAAGTAGTGTCATACACCTAGTAAATGCCATCCCTACCCCAATGGATTTGGGCCTTTTAACTGAACAAGAGCAGATAAGGGTGAGAAGATGGTGAGGACTATGTTTGTTTGACAATGGTCTAAAGACATTTGTGCAGAAAATGTTGCAATCTTTGATTAAAGTCAACATTGGGAGATGATTAACATGCAAGGGATGGATGAACTGTTCTGGGGGCGAGACCATGAGGATGTTAATGACTGGGTAGAGAGGCTCACCATGGCTACTAAAGTGCAAGATCTAAATGCAAATAAACTTTTCAAAATTGCAAAGCTAAATTTGAAGGCTAGAGCTAGGGAATGGTTCAGGAGATTGCAGCCAACACCAGCTGATTAGGCTGAGTTAAGGACTCTGATAGTACAGAAGTATGGGGACGTAGATGTTGATAAAATCAAGATGAAGCTTGATGCCATCAAACAAAAACCCAAGGAAAGAGTTCAAAAATACTTTGAACGTCTCAACAAACTGTTTCAAAGGGGCAAGATATAAGATGCTGAGTAGAAAAGAAGATTTCTGGCCAGATTAAGGCTAGAAATTCGAAAATTATGTGTGGTAAGGACGTTTACATATATTGAAAAGTTAGTGGGTGCTACAACAGAACTGGAAAGAGTGTTGGGCGAACTTAGAAAAACTCCCTATGAACCTTTGAAAGAGGAATAAGAAGAGGGGGCCTTAGAGACCATGATGGAAAAACAAGTCACTGCATTGAACAACACACTTATCAATTTCTTCAAGGGGATTGTGCACAATCCAAAGGCATCATCTTCTTTCACTGTGTTTGGAGGATGCCAAATCTGCAAAAGAGGAAACCATTTGGCCACCACCTATCCAAGATTAAATGAGCCACGGTCAAAATGTGCCAAGTGCGACATGTTTCATAGGACGGAGAATTGTGGAATAAAATGTTCCTTCTGTTCAGGTTTAGGTCATTCTAAGGACAGATGTTGGAAAAAACCCAAGGATGTGAAATCTCACTCTAGAGCTGCAAACTTCTTAAAGGTGTTACTAAATGATGAAGAGGCAACCATACAACAACTCAACAAGCTCTACAGGAATGAAAATCTCTTCTCTTACACTCAAGTGCCCAGGAGAAGGATGCATGTTGACGTGCAAAAATCCGTGCTAAAATATCTCCTTTTAAGGAGCAGAAAAATGGATTTCTATGGCTCTTTGGCACCAATAGGGGTTGTACCAACCTCTGAAATTGCAGGAGATGGAGCATGTGTAAACCAGGACACTTAAGTCAGATCTGAGATTTTTACCCACTTCGTAAAAAAAAAGATTTCCCTTTCACCTATGGAAATAATCCTTATGATTCCAGGGCAACTGGAACACCTTAAAAGTTTAGTAAGGTTAGTTAAACGAAAGAAGGATTTAGAAACAACTAATAATCAGGTGTCCATGGTTTCCGAAGTTCCAACACTCAGGAAGATCTACATCAACAAGACACATTGAAGCAAAACCTTGCATTTGCTTGTGGAAATTAATAACTATGTTGTTGAAGGACTGGTGGATACTAGAGCATCTATGTCTGTTATGGCTATTACTATAGTAAGAAAATTGGGCATAATGCATCTAATTACTGGATCTAAAACTTGTAAAACTGCGTCAGGAGTCGTTACACAGGTTTTGGGTAGAATTGATGAAGTACGTGTCAAGGTTGGAGGAGTGCAGTGCACTATGACCTTCATGGTAGTTGATATAGACAGTTATGACATACTACTTTGCTTGGATTTTTTGATAAAAATTGGTGCAATCGTGGATGTGGAACGAGGCCTAATCTAAGTAAGGCATGGTCCAAGGGCCAATGTGGAAGTGTTGCCATTAACAATGGTAAATTTGTTATAGAGAATGAACTCAGAAACTCTAATGCGAGATGTTATTATTGTCTTGAAAAACACACATATCAATGATGATTCTGACATAGCTGATTGGACTCCAGATTAAAACAATCCTTTCATGCCCAAAGGTGTAGATGCATTTGCCTCAAATTCAGAGACAATAGTGAGCATTATGATGGAGGACCTCGTCAGGTTGATCAATTTCATGATGAGGATGAGTTTAAAGATACCGAGTTTAAAGATCTAGTAATGTCAAAAGGACCACAATAGATCTTGCAATTGATATTGTAGGATCAAGTTGACGGGTTCATGGAGGAAAAAATAACAAATGTGGATGACTATGCAAATTGGCTGAGATGGGTGTCTGATGCAGAACAAAGTAGATAAGCCATGTATGAATCCACACACAATGCAACAATTCTAGTACTGCTACAAGTTCACCAAGCAGAAGGTGGTAACCTTGATAGCAGCTACACTGAGCAATTGGCATCATCTAACCCTGATGAAATGAGCACAAGATGGAGGGAGATCTATCAACGAATTAAGGTTGACACTAGCTTGGATAAAGAGAAGCAACAACAACTCTATAAGGTTTTGGAACGTTACCAAGATGTTTTTGCTTGGAACAAGGGTGAATTGGGCTGTTGCACTATTGAACAACATTTTGTGGGTATGCAAGGGTTTCCACCTTGCAAGGTATCTCCTAGTTGATTATCCTACTAGGAAGAGGCGGAAGTGAAAAGACAAATAAATGTCCTAATGGGTTTGGGCAAGATGAAGCTTAGTAACTCTGAGTATGCATGTCACATCACTCTACCAATAAAAAGGGATGGGAGCAAGCGTTTCTATGGAGACCATCAACCACTCAACACACAAACACGTTGGGATTCATTTCCAATGCCACTTATGGATGATGTGATTAACCAGCTGGGAGAATCATCATGGTTTACTGCATTAGACTTATAATCTAGTTTATGGCAAATTCGGATGGCTCCTGAGGATATGAAGAAGACAGCACTGATCACGAAAATTGGGTTGTATGATTAGAGGGTCATGCCATTTGGTCTTTAAAATGCTACTAGTACTTTTACCAAGACAATGTCATAGGTCTTTAAAAACTTGGGAGACAAATTCCTAAAGGTCTTTGTTGATGATCTCAATGTACACAACAAGAGTTGGGAGGAACATCTTCAACATTTGGACATTATGTTCTCTAAGCTCAGGGAAGTTAACCTAAAGTTGAACCCAAATAAATGTTGTTTTGCTATAGAGAGCATCACATTTCTGGGTCATGTGGTTAGTAAGGATGGTACCAAACCAAATCTAGGCAAAATTGAAACAATTTTGCATTTTCCAGTACCAAAGACGGTCATAAACATTAGGTCCTTTTTGGGTCTAACAAGGTATTACCGGAATTATGTTCGAGGCTATTTGTGACTAGCTGCTTTGTTATTTGAGTTAACAAAAAGGGATGTTGATTTTGTATGTTTGGATTGTCAACAAGCATTTCAAGCATTGAAGGGAGCACTAGTTGATGTGCCTGTGCTTATATGACCTAATTTCAAGAAACAATTTTGTCTTGATGTTGACTGATCACCAAAAAGGTGTTGGAGCCATCTTGTCACAAAAGGAGGGAAAGCTTGAAAAGGTGGTGGCCTATGCCAACAAGAGTTTAACAGAAGCCTAGAGAAAGTTTCACCCCATGGAAGGGGGATGTTATGTGTTAATATGGGGCATTATGCATTTCAAGTAATACCTGCATAGGAACCATTTCATTTTGCAAATAGATCACAAACCACTTGAATGGTTAGCAACAATATCAAATGCACATGGCAGGAAAGGTAGGTGGATTGACATGTTCCAAACTTCAATTTCAAAATAATGCACTAACCAAAGTTCAAATATACGGATGTTGATGCATTGAGTAGGAATCCAGTGGGACCAACCACGGATGATGATGACTTCAATGAAGAAATCCAGGATATTGGAAGTATACAAACTGACACATCTAGGGCAGAAGGTGAGATCCTATTTGTTTAGACTGGCAAGAAAACAGAATGGTTCGATTTTAGGAGACAAGAGAAGGGGCTTTTACAACATCATGAATGTTGTTTTGGCACCAACCACTGGCGGTATGCCAAAAGCCATCAACTCTATATGGTTGATGTTGTACCAAAAGAAGATCAGCACAAGGAACTTGTTCCACATGTTAAGGAGAATGAGGTAGTAGATGCAAAAGGGGGTGAGATTCTACAAGATAGTGATGTGAAACAAACACTAAAGAGAAAGAGACCTCAATACTATGATAAACAGCAACAATTAGAGCTAGTATTGGCAGCCCAAAAACTATTTGAATTTGGTGAGCATGACTTGATTTCTACAAACTTTGATGAAGAGGAGAAGTGTTGGACAGACATAAGGGACAGTGATATATGGAAGGACGTAACTTGCTTGAAATTGTTGCATGAAGGAACACTACCAAACATTGTTGATCTTGAGGAATGCAAGAGAGCAAGGGAGAGGATATTGAACTATCATTGGCAAGTTCAGTCACTTATTTCAAAGGGTTGTTTGTGCTAAGACCAAAAAACTGAATGGGATTGATAATCCAAATGCATAAAGACTTGGGGCATTTTGGAGAAGAGAGGACATTGATTGAAATTTGCAGAAGGTATTTCTGGCATAATAGGACAAAGGATGTAAAAACAATTGTAAAGATGTGCCAATAGTGCCAGATGGTGAGGAAGATGGGGAGTATATGTTCAAAAGATGAAGAGTTGAAAAGTATACATGTTTGTGATCTATTTTATAAAATTGTTATGGACATTGTAGGACCATTGCTTGAAACCAAGTTAGGAAACAAGTATATTATAGTGGCCATCAACCATTACTCAAAATGGTGTGAGGCAAAAACAGTTGTTGATCATGGTGTTAAGACTACAGCTAGGTTTGTGGAAGATGACATAATATGTGGATATGGGGTTTCCAAATTTGTATTGACTGATAATGGAGGAAAGTGGGTAGCAAAATTTGATGTCATGTGCAAGGACTATGGGATTCACCATCAACATACAAAACCTCAATGGCCACAGTGTAATGGGATGGCTGAGTGTTTGATCAAGACTATTAAACATGGCATAACAAACTATCTACAACACTTGAAAATGCAAACTGTTGGGATGAACAACTAGCTAAGGTTATGTTTGGCTATAGATGCCACATTCAAGCTAACATTAAGTTTTCCCCTTTTATGATCCTAACTAGGAGCACACCACACCTTAAGGCTGACAATTACCTACATTCTTTGACTATTGTGGTTGATGACACTTTTGATGCAGAAACTATTGTAGAACAATTTTTACATAAAATGAGATTAATAACAAGCATCCATGATAATGTTTTACTCAATGTAGAGGCACAAAAAAAACAAGAGAGGACCTATGCTACCAAAATAGGAAAACAAACCTTTGAGAGATTGATTGTTGGACAAACAATGGTCAAGATGAAAAAGCTAGGAAAGAAAAAGGCTTTAACTTCCAGCTAGGAAGGTCCATACCAGTTTGTTGCACATATAGATGGAATTAGAAATCTTGATTTTGAGGAAGGCAACAGAATATGCATCATCAAAGATGCTGATGGAAATCCGTGGGATAGATCCCGTAAGGATTTACAAATCTATCATGTTCTATAGGATTAGAGAAGCTGAAGGATTCATCTTTTTTAAGGAAGGGAGGGGTTATGTGTGTGGTCGGATAGGAAGTCATTTGGGATTCTTCAATGTGAACACCATTTTGTTTTAGGGTTTAGGTTTTGTTTTATGCATTTGTCAACTCTTTTCGTGAAGGCGGTGGAGTTGATTTCAACACAGTTTGTTAGTGGTTGTGAGTAGGAAACTTTGTTGTTTGTGTGTTATGTGAAATAGGTTGCAGCAGACAATGGGTGGCCAAACATGTTTCAAACATGGAAGGGCGATGGGAATAAGAGGATGTTGGATGAAGATAAGAAGGGGAGTTCAAAGGAAAAGAAGACATGTCTGTGGTTTTTGGTGGGCATTTGTAGTAGATCGTGTAGAATCAAGGGATTACAAAATTGAATAGTTGTTGTTTTGATTCCCGCTATGCCAGTAGCTACATCATGGCAAATGATAGTGTTGTTGCAAGTGCTAAGCTCTATAAGGGATTGATGCTGAAGTATGATGATGCACAAAAGGGGTCCAAGCTGTAGAATCAAGAGCATGGAAAGGGATGCATTCATATGGGACTTTGGTGGAAGCATTCTTGAAGTAGCACATTTGTGATGAATTAAAGCCAGAAACTTTAGTGGGTATCCTTGGGTTGGGTAGAACGTGGGTACAAAATGGGAAAGATTACAAAAAATACCCATAGATCCATATAATGATTAGAGTTATGTTTTCCCAAGTTGTTACATGCCAACTTGGCATTCTGTTGCTCATCTTTAGTTTGGACCAAAAGTCATACTTGTTCGTGGAACCAAGCAAATATCTTTTTGCATTATGTCACGGGGTAGAGGTCTGGTTTAGCAGCTCATAATGGACCGAATGAACATAGAAATCATTGACCTCAAGCTAGATCCCACTAGTTTATGTAATCACGTTACTAAGAACTGTTCTTGGCATAGTTAGACGGACACTACATAGGAATCTAGAAAGGACTAATAGGTCTGTAGTGCCTGGAATCTCATTTGAGTATAAAATTTTGTGCTTTGTTGGAACAGTAGCACCAATGTGTTGTAACAATCCCTAAATGGCAGGATATAAATTGCAAAAGTCCCAGGTATAGAATTTGGATTTGTAATGAAGAGGTGTTATTCATACCATTTTTTTTTTTGGTTATAGTATAACCAAATAAAAAGTCTTAATATTTGAAGATTCAAAAACTAATTAGAACCATATATGAAAATGCATAGTTGGGCTAAGATGACATATTGCATTGTGATTTTTCAACTTTGAACAACTTTTTGGAGCATGTTTTTTTAAAAGTTTGAGTTCGTTACACAATTTTTAAGCTTTGTTTTCAATTTTGCATTCAAAATCATTATTTTAAAACATTATTTGTGATCCTTGGCTTATTGTTTTATTATATTAAACATTTGGGCATCATGTCGCTTCACACTATCAATGATGATGATTAAATTATTTTGTGTGAACATAATAAGTTTATTGTAATCAATTGATTTGCTAGGAAAAATGCCAATGAAAGTCCAATTCAATAAAAAAGTTCATAACAAAATATAAATAGATAGAGGGAAAAAAACATTGCAAGGGTGTAAAACAACCAACAAGATACAAATAAACAAAAACATTGAAAAGTGCAATATAGACAACAATATACAAACAAACAACAAAAAAAAAATTGCAATGGAATTTGATCTATGATGAATTATATTCCATAATGATTTTGAAATTGTCGTAGTGACAATCACCAAATTATTTTGTGATCATTGGCTTATTATTTTATTGTATTAAACATTGAATTTAAAGCACAAATGTTTTCACCTAAGAAATGTTTTTCATTTATGTTTTGAAAAGACTTATTTTTTCTTTTAGGTGCTTGAATAAAAGGCTTGGAATTGTTACATTCAATAGCTTTTAAAGTGTTGTTATGTTTGTATTATTGCAAAACAATGTCTATTTTCAATAAAAATGCAAAATTCAATCTCATCATGTAGTATTGATATGTCCACATGAAGATGTCATATAATGTTTTTAATTTGTATTTGTTTGCTTTGGAATCCAGCTAATTTTTTCAACTTTAGATTGGTGAAAGGAAAAGATAGTCAACAAAAATTGCAAATGATAATTAAAAACATCCAAACATATGTATAACTATTTTTTCTTAATTATTTTATACAACTTTATTGATACTATTGCACATTTCTTTAAATGAAAGGTAATAATAAATATTTACCATAACTAGATTTAAAGGTGGATATGTATTGCATTTTTATTCTTTGTACATTTTGTTTTGTTGTTGTAAAATGTTTACTCGAAATGATTGATTTTTATGTGAATTCCATGAGAAGGTGAACACAAATACCAACAAGAATATCTTGAGTTCATTCTAGATTACATGTGCATAAATTTTGAAAAAAGTTGGTGTTATTTATTGGTGGAGTGTTATGTTTAATTTTGTAATATCTATTTTTAAAATCTTGTAGGTATTGCACACATATCCAATTGAGTTGTTGGATGTATAATGCAAATGTAATTTACTGTAAAACACAATTTGGAATTTGGATGAAAATGAAATGGATCAAAGAAAAAAACCAATTGTTTAATATTTTTTCATTTTTGCATGGTTATAAGGGTTGTTTCCAAATTTTAAGTTTTTATAACCATTTATGATAAGTCATCTCTTTGTTTTGTTCTTATTAATTATGGTTCAATGTAAACTATTTCCTTAAAATTATTGATAGTGGGTTCTATAAAAATCTAAATTTTGGTAGTCATAAATTAAATTTTAAAAGCATTATGCTAGCATCTTGAATGTTTTTTTTGGTTTTTTTTTCCCACTAGATGGATAAGATATATATTTTTTAAAACCATGTTGTTCTTTTACCATTTTATGTGTTTCTGTTAAGGAAACAAAATCGATATACATTATTCAATAATTTAAATATGAAATATATCAATTTATGATCAATGCAATAAGCTTAAGTACTTTTTGATTGACATATTGTCAAAATGAAATTTATCCATATATGACTTGATTGTGAATTGTTAATTATTGTGTTTTCAAAAAAAGTTAGATTAAATTTGGGTGGTTGCAAGCTAGGGTGACTCGCTTTTTGTGTCATAATCTAATTTTTTGCAAAGTGGTGTGCATTTACATGCTATTAACATGGTATAAAAAGAACACTTTTCCAATTTTGTGACTAGATATAGATTGTCAACTTGAAGAAGACATCTATAAAACAAATGACAACATATATACACCAAATATATAGTAATGGGCTTTTAAAGTTGAAAAATATGGGTTGGTTTATTGTTTATGCCTCTATATACATGCATTTTTTTATATGAATTTTATTTGGGATATCTTATAGGGACTTAATATATGATATGTTAAAACAAAAATAACATATGTGGAAAAAACTTGTTAGAAAAAACTTAACCAAAAATCACCTATGAATTTTGTATGGCAATGATGTGGAGTTTTTACATAAATGCATTTTAATAATGGAAGAAAATTTTCAATATGTAATATGAAAAACTTATAAATAGCAATTGTCGTGACGTGTAGTGTCGTGACGTACGGTGTCATAAGGATGTAAATATGTAGTAAATTCTACTAAACAAAAAGACTAAAGCTAGTCAAAGGTATAAACTAATCAACTAAAAAGAGATGCATGCACACACATATATATAATGCATAAGGGAGGCTGAGATGAAATTCTCATGTATCCCCCCCCCAAACCTGAGCCAAGAAAAACATGGCATGGTTTGAATAGGAATCAAGGTGCTATAGAAGAACATGATGAACAGTACCAATTGCCGATAGGAACTTGAATGAGCTCCGGCTTGAGGCAGAAGAAATGGTATCCACTATTACAGTTGTCGCAAAACAGCATATGATCAACATCGTCCGTTTTTTCACATACCTGACATGGATAATCAAGTGGAGGAATCCAAGTCGACGTGATGATGGTAAGATCCAAGTTTGGCAAGTGGCAGGGCACACAATTTTTGGAATGATCTCGAATTGTGCGTCTGTTAGCTCCTTGTAGCTTCAACACACCTGGAGGCCTGATCGCCTTAATCCTCAAGATAGTGCGACCAGAAGAAGTGTCTAGAGTATCATTTGGTTGCCGTTGGAAATATACAAAATCACCAACATCAAATTGTCTCACCTTAGGTTTGTAACTAGCACCTCGTGTGTGTGCATACCGTAAGGTGTCTCGATGTTGTGCAATGGACAAGTTTTCCATGGCCATGGGCATAACCCTCCTGAATAGAACAACCCTTTCTGTAATGACCTTAGCCCAAGTGGCTGGGGAGTCCAAGTCCACAACCTAGTCCATTTGAGCAACAATGGAAGAGGGTGGAATGGGATGTTTCCCAAAAAGTAAAAAGTAAGGAAAGAAATGAGATAAAGAAGCGTGTTTGGACATCTTGTAACCCATGGCGATGTATGGGAGGGCCAAGTCCCAATCTTCTTTGTTCTTAGTGAGGCAAGTCTTTCGAAATCCCTTCTTGCACGTTTGAACCATCTTTTCTACAAGGCCATCAACTTGGGGATGATCTTTTGAAGTTCGACGATGGTCAATGAGAGCATGGTTAAGTAGGTCTTGGAATTCTCCCTTGAATTATGATCCTTGATCAATAAGGCACTCGGCACAAGCCCCAAACCTACTTAGAACCTGTTGTAAGAAAGCCTGGCTAGTGCTATGTGATGACTTGTCCAGTAGCGCAACAAGCTCAACCCACTTTGAAAAATGTTCAATCATAATCATGATGTAAACATTACCCCTGGAGGTTTGTGGTAACTCTCCAGCTAAATCACATGACCAACGACAGAACATGCCCTAAATAGGGAGTGGAGAAAGCGTGAGCTATCGAGAGGAGAAAGATGTTCTCACTCTATCACATTGTTCACACCTAGCAATGATGTCTCGGACTTGAGCATACATACCTCTCCAATGGTAATGAGGAACGAGAAGGCTATAAGTACGCTTAACTCCAAAGTGTCCAAGCTCTGAGTGTACCTTTTGAATAAGACCAGGCTGTTCATGTGGTGGTGGAACCACTTTGTCGCCTTGTGGTAAGCATCGGACGAGGTGATTGTCCTTCCATGAGAAGTATTTGGACCGTTGTTGTATGCGATCCCGCTGACTTGATGTAATTTGGGGAGGGTATTCCCCATGTTGAAGAAACCTCAAAGTGTCCAAGTCCTCCCATATATCCAGAATGGGATGTTCAACCAGGTTACATTGCAGTAGTGCAAGATAACTAGATGCTTCAGATACATGTACTACCGGAATCTAGTCAAAATTTTGCCTGGCTTCTGAAAATTTTTTAGAGATAGTGAGGGGTCTTCGCAACATGGTATCCGCATTTTGATGTGTAATACTAGGTCGGTGAATAACCTTGAATTCATACTCTTGAAATATAAGCGCCCAACGAGCTAACTTACCAGTAAGCTTATCATTGGTCATCAACCACTTGATAGGCTGGTGGTCGGTATACAAAGTGAAATTAGTGCCATTAAGATAGGGCCTGAAATGTATGACGCCCCATATAACAGCAAGGCACTCCCTTTCGTATGAAGAGTAGTTGCTCTCAGCCTTGTTGTTGCTTCGAAATGCATAGGTGATAACATATTCCTTGCCTTCCTCATCAAGTTGGCCAAGAATAGCTCCAATACCAAGAGCACTCTAGTTAGTGTGTAGAATGAAAACCTTGTTGAAATCAGGTCTTCTCAGAATGGGGAACTTTGAAAGTTTTTCCTTGAATGTGTTGAAAGTTTCATGAGCCTCATCACTCCATGTCCAAGCAACATCCTTCTTTAACAATGCATAGAGAGGATGAGCAATAGTACTAAAATCTTGGACATAAATTCTGTAGTAATTACATA
>Ga0116231_10009844_pt1 | contig 15782 bp, 10 predicted proteins | sample S1TSphgellanicum_2_FD_89695 | JGI IMG/M metagenome (GOLD analysis project Ga0116231, IMG submission 89695) | Host-associated microbial communities from peat moss isolated from Minnesota, USA - S1T2_Fd - Sphagnum magellanicum MG | ecosystem: Host-associated > Plants > Peat moss > Unclassified...
TCAGGCTATAGACGAACGCTTTGCAATAGAGTTTGCGACGTTTACTCTCTCGAACTTTGTCCAGCGTTTCGCAGTGGAGCTTGCTACATTTGCTCCTCTTCAAGGTTACCCGAGATTTTCGCAAACACAATTTCAGGAGCTTGGGAAAGATTGAATTGGAGTCTGCAAATTTGGGGATGTTGGAGAACTATGAAGTTGGAGATCAGTGCCAGACTCAGAAAAATCCTTGTTGGAGACTGCTGGTGGTAGGCCTGTTCAGGTGTCTGCATCAGGGTTGGCTAGAGCATATGCTCTCCTTGGAGAGGAAAGTGGAGGGGACATGTGAAGGGCGCATCCTGGAGGAAGTTCACTTTTCTGTAAAGTGGTGGCCAACTCAATTTCAAGGCACGATGAAATGCAATCCTGGATTTTGAGAACAAGAAGAATTAAGAGAATCCAGGGAGTGTTTGGCCATTTTCGAGGGACATTGTTTGCAGGAGCATTTTGCTGCAAAATTCCCAATAGGACTTAATGCATGAAGTGTAGGAGACATTTTGGAGAGATTTCTTTACTGTATGTACAGGTTTTGTCTTTAAACCACCACTATGTCCAGCAAAGTTACTTCAATTACATGTGATTTGTCTTGTCCTAGTAATTCCTGTGACACTGTATTAGTGAGAAAAGCTGGGAAGTTGGAAAAGGGAAGGTGGAATTTAAGGTTCCAAGTTTCTACTTCCAAGAAAAATTCCTGTTTGGAATTTCCGCTTTTGTCATTTTCAGAATGATTTTGCTTTGGGTCTTGTAAGTGGGGAGCTTTTTGTAAGCACACTTGCTAATAATCTTTCCCTGTTTGTCCTTTCCTTTAGTTTTTGTTTTCCCTTTCTGTCTTTCTTTGTTTCTTTGTCTTGTCATTGTTGTTGTGGTCTGTTGCTAGCCAGTAGTATGGCTGAGTCTTCCTGTTGCTTCTGGAATTGCAGCAGAAACTCAGTTTGAAGGTTGGTGCTCGTCATTGGCCACTGTAGGGAGCTGATGAAGTCAGTGGGGAAGTTGTGGTAGTGAAGTCACTGTCATACATACTACTGTTGATGGTCCTGAACAGGTGTGAGACTGGCACTTTTGTTCATACCAGTGTGTGTGTTTTGTTTTTTTGTTTGTTTCTGTCTTCCCTTGTTTGGTTCTTTCTGTGGCTTCCTGAGGAAGAGTTAACCTTGCTGTTTCTTCTTCATTGTGTCTCTATTCTTATGAAAGATATTTCTACTCTTTGGATGGCGGAGCAACACAGCCCCATGTCCTCCACTTGCTGAAGAAAAAGAAAATTCAAAAGTGTTTGTATTACATGTCTTGTCCTGCCAGTTTCTAGTCCTTTTTTCTGTTTTTGTTGGGGTCAATTCCTTCTTTCCTTCCCTGCTTTGGGTGTTATTCAATTCTTTGGCTGGTTTTCCTTGTGGTGTTCTGTTCCCTCAGTATTTTGACTTCCATTTAATCCCAAGGCTCTGATCTCATTGTAGGCTAGGCTCTTTATTTTATTTTTCTTCTTTTGCCTTAAGATACTTTTCACTGTAAATGGCAAGGCCACATTTGTGACGCACCCTTGTTAACTAATTTTTGCAAGTGATGCTCAGAATCTTATTCATCGCCTGCCTAGTTACGTATTCATGGCCACGTAATAAAATGCATTTCGGTTGAGACAATACCCATGATTCAATATTTAGGGTGAAGGGGTGCTTAATAAAATCCAAAAATCCCCAGAAAAAAAAGCAATCGCAACTAAATATCCCCATAAACGCTGCCGCCCCGCAAGTTCGAATGTTGGCGCCAAACTCCGATTATATACTCTATATAGATACGCTCCAAATAATAAATAAATATAATATAAATTTGTTAATCTCACATCCAAATTGTGTTTGTCATTTCTCGCCAATCCGCGACCTAACGAAGTTTGTTACTACCGTGCATTGCCCTGCATCCTAGCGACGAGCGCACAGCATTTGCAAGTTCAGTGCTCAGTATACTTTGGTGGAGAATTGCAGAGCTCGGGCGAAGGACGGGCGTCAAAATGGATCAGGAGCAGGCGGAGGTGCGGGAGGCTGAACAGTAGCAGTATGGGCCGTTATTGGTAGTGCAGTTGCAAGGATGTGGGATAGCGGCGATGGACGTAAAAAAACTGAAAGATGCGGGCTTCGTGAGAGTGGAGGCAGTGGCACGAGCTGCCAAGGAGTTGGTGGCGATCAAGGGTCTCAGCGATGTGAAAATGGACAAGATCACTGAGGCTGCTTCCAAGTTGGTACCCATGGATTCACTAGCGCGCGGCTGATGCACGAGCAGCGAGCGTAGGTGATCCAAATTACCACGGGTGCCGAGGAGCTGGACAAGATTCTGGAAGGTGGTATTGAAACCGGGTCTATCATTGAGATCTATGGCGAGTTTCGGACAGGGAAGAGCCAGCTTTGTCACATCTTGTGCGTCACTTGTCAATTGCCGCTCGGTCGGGGAGGAGGTGAAGGAAAAGCTCTGTACATTGATGCTGAAGGGACGTTCAGGTCGCAGAGGCTCCTGCAAATTGCGGAGAGGTTTGGGTTGAATGGGGTGAAGTTTTAGACAATGTCGGTTATGCCCGTGCTCACAACACTGCTCATCAAATGAGATTGATTCTGGAGGCCGCATCAATGATGGCCGACACTTGGTTTGTATTGGTAGTAGTAGACAGCGTCACAGCTCTGTACAGATCAGATTACACTGGCCGTGCTGAGCTTGCTCCCTGACAGATGCATTCGGTAGGTTCCTAAGAGGATCGCAAAAGATTGCAAACGAGTTCGGGGTGGCGGTAGTGGTGACGAATCAGGTATTCGCACAAGTGGATTCCGGGTCATCCATGTTCTCGGGTCCACAAGTCAAGCCTATCGGGGGGAATATCATGGCTCATGCTTCCACAACAAGACTGTCGTTGCGGAAGGGACGAGGTGAAGAACGAGTGTGCAAGGTGGTAGCGTCCCCGTGCCTTGCAGAGCAGGAAGCTCGTTTCCAGATTGCTCTGGAAGGAGTAACTGATGTGAAGGACGGTTAGTCATGTTTTGTAAGACTAATGCAACTCAGGTGTGTGTGCCCTTCATCCTTTGGCCAACCCCAATTCACCAGTTTTGATCCGTTTTATGGTTCACTACATAGCTTAATTCACTCAAGAACCTAGTGTTCTCAATGTTTGATTGTTCTGTCAAGTTTGCATCTTGATGGACTGTGGCAAATGAACTCTAATGGCAAGCAATGTTGTAGTTTATGGCCAAATTGGTGGTTGGCTGAATTGGGAAAAACTAATTAGTGGGAGTACATTTCATGTATTGATTCTACCACATATGTTGTCCAAACACTGAATATGATGGACATGCTTGTGCCGCCAGAATGACTTCAAGAATGTTTCTGAAATGAGTACTGTTCTTCGCAACCATATTGACGATTGAAATAGAAACAAAGCTTAGGCAGGAGGCTATGGATACACATCTAGGGCTCTCTTTGTAAGCCTGATTACTTATTGTAATCTGCCCTATAAATACACTAAGAGTTCTCTCCGAGGTTGTTACGCAGTTATGCTGTGTACCATTTTAAAAAGTGGGTCAAGATTTCTAATTTTTAATCCATCCAATTGACATTGTCGAATAGCCACTCTGATGGGCATTTCACTTCTTAAAAAAAACTCCCCTGTGAAACCCAGCCAATACCCACCAAGTATCATGAGAAAAAAACTAAAATATTTTCTGCCAATGTTTTAAGTTGGGTAATACCCTCAAAGCTGGGTGTTCCCAAAGTAAGCACCAGCTCAAGGAGGAGCTGAGGAGTGCTTGTTTGGGGAACACCCTGCTCCCATTACCTTACACTAAACATGGTCCCCACAGGACTAAAGAAAAGTCTGATGTACAAAATGTATTTTTCACTCTAATTAAAAGAGACTGTAATTGTGTTAACTCCATAATTTCTGTCGAAGTATCCAATCATATGAACTCAACAACAAAATTTATCAATTGAATTAATAGGGCCATAAAGCAGTTAATTAGACCCATAGTTTGGTTAGATTCCCGCCAAACCCTCTGAAATTGGTTAAAATGGTCTATATTTTCACCCTCTGTTCTGCCTAGAAGCGTCACGGAAGGTACCTACCTTCAATCCTGAGAGGGTCTCAAAATAGACCCTCTGTCCCCTTCACCGCGATTAGGTCTAGCTCATAGTGTTGCGAGGTCAGTTGCTGCACGAGCTGTGCTAAGCATGCGCGGCCCGGGTGCCGTTGCCGTGAGCCAGCTGCGGGTGCAGCAGAAGTGTGGGCTGGGTTGCCCGGTGCTCAATGCCTTCCTGAGCGGTGGGATCCCCTGCGGAACAGTCACGGAGCTCGTTGGAGAGTGTGGCTCCGGCAAGACGCTTTTGTCGCTGCAGCTGCTGCTCTCCGTGCAGGCACCGGTTATGCGTGGTGGTCTGCAAGGGCGAGCGCTGTGTATCTACACTGAAGGGCGCTTCCCTTCTCGTCGTCTGTTTGAGCTCGCTACTTTTGCGTGCGGTCACGCGGACGGGCTGACGACAACGTGCAAAGGCCAGGCGAATGTGGAGGGCGAGAGTGGGATCGGAAAAGTGCTCGTTGAGAAGAGGATTTGGAATGGGGAGCATGAGCGAGGAAATGTGCTTGGCGACAGGGTTCTTAGCAGGAGGGAAAATGATCAGATCGGACGCCGCTCTGAGGGTTTGCCCGTGGACAGAGCAGCAGGGAAAGAAAACTGTTTCTTTGGTGCAGATGGAGGCAACAACAGGAGGGTAAAAAGAGACACTGACAGATACAGTGAAGAAAATGACGGGTATTTCTGTGGGAAGCGGAGGCTCGGCGGAGACAGCCAGCGTCTGCCAGTGCAAGCTGCTGGGCGAGGATCCCAGCCGGACGGCGTGGCGGCGAAGGAGCGTCTGCACTGCTGCTTGAATGCTCGCCGGCTCTGTGAGAAGGTTCTCGTGAAGGAGGTGCAGACTATTGATGAGCTTCTGCATCTTTTAAGCAATGAGATATTGCAACTCCTGAGACACAGGTTCTTGACGCCTGTCAAACTGATAGTAATTGACTCTGTTGCGGCACTGTTTCGAGCGGATTTTGATAATAACAAAACAGATCTCTCGAAGAGGGCAAGTTTGTTTTTTCGCCTTTCAGCGAAATTGAAGCAATATGCGCAGCAATTCAACATTGCCATTGTTGTAACCAATCAGGTTACCGATTGCTTTGACGAGGTGCAATCTGATCAGGAGTACATGGAGCATCTGATTACTTCAGGGAGGTTTGTCCGTCCAGCTTTAGGTCTTTCGTGGTCTCATTGTGTAAATACAAGGCTGTTCTTGTCCAGGATACCTCAGCAGGATTGTTCCATGCTACATAAGTTCCAAGGGCATGTCAGACATGGAAGTGAAGTTATAGAACATTGTAACAGCGGAGGAGGAGGAGAGGGTCTAGATGGACGGAGGATACAGGTGGTCTTTGCACCCCATCTTCCCCAGGACTCTTGTGCATTCACTGTTACCAAAAGGGGAATGCAAGGTGTGCAATTATTTGGAGCAGGTGGAATGTCATTTTGCAGGTAAACTCATTACTACCTCCATAGAGTATCAGATTTACTTAGCAGTATTTGTTGCATTTCATGCATTCTTTTCTGACAACAATCCTCGACTGAAATGCAGTGGAGTTCAATCAATGAATTCCATTCAACTTCATTACCATTACCCAAATTGCCAACCAAGAATAGGGGGTTTGGCATTTTGCATGAACATGCCATTCATTGTAAACCTGTGTGGATGTTTTCATCATAAATGAAGCTTCATTTTCATTAGCTTGTGCATTATTCCCCTCATCTCTTGCACAAATTTGGGTTGTTGTTGAGACCCAGGTTTAGGGTCTAGGGTTTCACTTGTTCCTCATGTAATAGGGACAAGAATCTTGAATGAAATGCAGTGGAGTTCAATCAATGAATTCCATTCAACCTCAATTACCATTAACCAAACAGCAACCAAGGATAGGAGGTTCATCATTTTGCATGAACATTGGAAACCTGAGTGGGAAAACTTATAGTAATTTATGAAAGTGTTCATTAGTCTTGTGCATTCTTCCTCTCCTCTGTTGTATAAAATTTGCTTGTTGTGAGACCCAACAGGTTTTAGTTGCTGGCATAACATGTAGTTTTATGATCCACATTCCATGATCTGGTGAAAATCTAGAGTGAATTGTTATTGTGACCTTATGTTACTGAATTTTCATGTCCTCTTTCATGGTCGTTTCATGGGCTGCTCATCCATCTAGAGATTGCAAGACTTGATCTGGAATTCCTTTAGTTGGGATTGTGCCCGGTGCTGTTTTTGGATCTGGTCTGTTTTCTGTTTCCTCCATTTGCCTGATCTATAGCATGATGTCACTCACAAATGTATATTTCCAATATATGTTAACTTAATTACTACCAGTTTGTGCAGTGTGACAAGCCACAACTCTATTCCTCAAAATCACAATACGTAGGTGCTATGCGCACAAAATGCAAGGAGTTCTGGAGACAAGGGCAATTGACATGGCAACACTCACGGGCACAAATTTGTGTCATTCACCTGCAGGCTCCAATTGCCATGGTTGGCAAATATTTTGAATTTGGTTGTCAGAATTCCAAAATTTCAGCAGGCAGCCCTTTCTCTCTCTCTGTCTCTCATCTTTTCCTGCATGGAGTTTTCATTCTACTGATCCTTAGAGATTACAGATATTCAAGACCTGAGTGTAACCTATTCAATGGAGGTTAGATTTTTTGTTCCCACAAACTACTTCACCATGATGATGCAATTTTTTGACTGGCCTGTTATGTTGAGAATAATCTACTAGATTTATAATAGAAGCAAAGCTTGCTCATCTTGTTTGCTATGATGTTTCTGCCTCTCCAAGATATTCACACTAACTCTTTCAAAAATATTTGACATGTATTTCATTTCTTTTTGCTTCAGACTCCTAGTTATGATGAAGACTCTCCATCCTGCAAGAAGCTGCATGAAAATTTTTTATGCTTCCCCATTGATATAGAATTTGGTACCTAGGCCATTTTAACCATGAAACAAACCATGAAGAAAAATTCCAGTGACGAGTTTTCTCAGACCTGGTATAGAGAGGATTTTGCATAATCCTTTGTGTGGTTCTCAATTGAATATTGATTGAACTGGATCCCCATTGCATAATGGTGAATAATGCAACTTTGCAACCACTTGCTGAGGTGTTTTTTTTCCCTTACAACCAAAACACTGAAGTGCATGAACAGTAGTGGAAATGATGAAGTTGCAATGAATATTTGTTTGCATTTTTCTTTGGCCTAAATCATCGGTTGCAAGCCTTTGAGAAATATCTTCATATATGGATCTTGTTGAAAAGACTTGCAGATTGTGCTGCAATTAGGTCAGAAATTGTTTATAGAAGAATGGGTATCATTTCTATGTTGCATGAAACCTTTGTTGAAGTGCACCTCTGCAGTCAAAATTGTAAGCTCTGAAACACTGGAAAGTACAGTTTATTTTGCAAAGCAATCTTGTGGAAATCTTTGCATTTTATTCTCCCTGTAATTTTGTCTTTGGGTTTAGAACTCGATGCTCACTAGGAGAACAGGAAATGTTCTCACCTCAACAATGTTTTGATGCATGTCTTTTGTAAAACTTCATTTTGTGGTGATGGGTATGCAGACATATGAAGGTTTACAAAGGCTATGGCTTGGCTTCCCACTCAAGTGTGCTCACAACATTTGCTAAGGTCTGAGATAATCCCTATGTTGCCTAGCAATTCTCATCAATTGCACATCTTCTTAGTGGTTTGGTAATATTTCAACATGTCTGGATCCTAGTTAAATGATGCTAGGGTTTGGAGTGATTGTTGAGATGGGGGTTTGTTCTGTTGTTTTGTTCCATATATGTCCAGTAAAGAGCCACAAGTTCTTGAATGTGCTTGGATCATATAGCAAATGTTGGTGTTACCCTGCTGGCTGAAAAACTGCAATTGGTGCAACACTCTGAGCTAGCAACAGTGGATGTGATCAACAACAAGACTAGTTCCAGTCTTCAGTGGCAATAACTGATATGGTGGGGAACCTGTAACTACTTATTCTCCATATCTGCATGACATAAGTTGCTTACCTGGTTAAGATAGCTTTGATTCATTGTTAGTAGAGAATTGTTGAATTGTGCTGAAATAGGGATTGAGGAAGTTGGTGCTTTTGATAATAGTTCTTATTGAGGGTACTGATTTTGACAGTGGAGTTTATGGAGGGATCTGCAAGGTGGGTCTTGGGGTCATGCAAAAGTTATATGGAAGAGCAGATTTCAAATGTGGTGAATTGTTGATTTTGATAGTAGATGTTGCAGAGCTTTCATGTGACCTTCCAAGGTATTTGTGGGTTTCCTGTGCTTTGTGCTAGTTCATGACATGTTTCTCCTTGGCCTGTTCAAAGTGAAAAATTGAATTGGACCAAGTGGCATGTGGAGGTTTTTGTGGAGATGGTTTTCTATCATGGATATGTTCATGCCAACATCCTGGTGCACAACCACCCTAGACACATATCACTAGGTATAGTCATGTCACTATAAAACTCTACATGTCATGCATCTCTTTCCTAAAGTTCTTTCTCAGATAATGTGTTTAATGTGGGTTCTAAATTTCTTAATAAATTTCTGTAGTCAAATGGGCATCAATTATGTATATTCTTGGTAATGTAGTTGTGCTTCCATGAATAGAATTGACCAATTTTTTCACTTCTTTATGAACTCCTTTTGTCATTGACAATTTGCTAAGTAAAACTTGAGCAATTGCAATCCTCATTCTAGAAACATGTCTGTTGATTTCTGATTTTTATTCATTCTTTTCTGAATGTGCATAGTAGTAGTTCAATTGGATCCCTAACATCTAATTTAGCTGAGCAATGCATTTGGGATGAAACCCCAAGTTCACTGAGCTTTTAGTAGACAACATACTGAATGTGTTCCAGGATGTGGGGTGAACAATGTGTTCTATTGATGGTAGGGATGTAGTGTTGTTAGACCATGAGCTTTATAGAGATTTTAATGAAAGTTTCCGTTTAAGTTAATGTGGCCAATATTGAGCTATTGTTCTTCTTGATTCAGATGAGCTTCAAGAAGTTGGAAGGCAATTCAGGACAGGAGAATTCACCCACTATTTACCAATCATTTTCACAGGTTGTGGTATGGGCAAGTAGTTTTTGAGCCAACGACTTGCATGTGAATATCTATGTCTTGGTCTAGAGCCGTCATCTTGAAGCAAGAACTATGTTTGAATGTCAACTGTATTGAGGAATCACATTGTCCTGAAAGCTACAACTAGAGTTCCTAACAGCTACCCCCATAGTAGCTGGAAGTGAAGAAGCTTAATGCCGGTTTTTTTGGTTGAAATAATTATCCCACAATCTGTTATATGAGGTATGCAGCAAATCAGAGCTTGGGCAGGCAATGTTGGCTAAGGAGCAGAACATGTTAAAGGAGGAGATGCAGCAGTTCACTATGGCTAACATTTCAAATCAGATGGAGGGCCTTCCCAGTGAATTTCTTGTCATTCTATGCCAAAAGTAATTCCTTAAGAATTTTATCTGAATGCCAATCCTGTTCACATGAGGATTACAGTATACTATTTGATATACATTATAATATATATGAATGCACACAGATTTCATCATTTTCCATTCTTGCAAACTTTTACAAAATAAATTTCTCCGGGAGAGATACAAACCCCATGATGCCAAGTTGAAGGCTACAAGATTGACCTGATCACAACAAGGGACGACCTAGCAACATAAGGTGTATGAAATGTACTACAAAGCTTTGAGGTGCATTGCTGGTGGATAGGAGCAGCAGTTTTGCCGGCAATATTCAAGGTATGGCTTGATCTGTGTGTACTCTAAATGCTGCAAGTCATCCCTTGTCATCCATCTTTCTGTGTACTTGGTTCATAGCATTCATGTATTGATGGCCATTGTTTGTAGCTTTGGTTTTGCTCAATTTCAATTCCCTTGCTTAATATTGATTTCCTTCTCTTTCCTTCATTCTTTGCTTGTCTTTTTTTTTTTTCAGTTTCTATAGGTCTTATCCTTCGCACACTTCACTCCATTGTTGACAGTGTGACTTTGATTTTGGCACTCTGTTCATGTTGTTTAAATGCTTGTGTTGGATGTTTGAAGTATGCACTTTATATCTGTTGGGCATGGTTGAAGAAAAACTGCAGATGCATGATGTAAGTCTTTTCATAGTACAATGGACACGTTGTATGAAGGTATAGAGCAGTAAGCAATTCCTGAAGAATGATCTGTTTTTGACTCTTACCAAATACTTGATCTCTAATTCATTATCTCACAACTCAACTCAAGTTTAGAGTGTTTGAATTAATTCATATTTCCCTGTGGATTCAGTCCAAATACCTTGACTGCCTTAATGTGGAAGTATTACCAGGCAAAGTTTTGTCTTTTTGAGTGTTAAGTAGCTTTCCTTGGGAACCTGTCTCATGAGTTCCTCTCAATTCTTTAAAGCTCCTCCAACAGCATGTTGCTGCCAACTTGCACATTCAATTGTGCTGTCTCTGTCCAGATTCATGAATGATTTTGCATATGGACCTTTCTCTTGTGTTGCTAGTATTTTTTTTGCAGTTCTCTGACATCTTTTTTATATAGCATCATGTCTTTTTTTTCAGTGATCATGCTAGGGAGACACCTTGCCCTTCTGATGTTCACCTTGTGTTTGCATTGCGCAAGTTCCATGTATTAACTGAGTTTGATGAGGGCAAGCACAACTATTGAAGATGTCTTGCTGGTCAAAACTGATGGTCTGCAAAACACGTCTTGAGACTCACACAACACTCTGAATTGGGGGCTTGTCTCTTGTGCCTAGTGATGACAACTCCTTGACCATGGAGGGCAAATAAGTTGTTTTTCTAGTGTAAATTCTCCACCCATCATCCATCCCTAGTCCTAATGCCTTGGTGGCTATTGGTTTATATCATTGTGTTGTCTGTAATGTTTAGGATGATCATGATCACTGTTGCACATTGACAAATAATCTAGATTTAAAAAGTTTAAAGTAGTTCAATTATTAGTAGTTTACCTTGTAACAATTTTACATTATCTTGCAACTTGGTTTTGTCAATTTGGAGATTTTAATTATTTAATAATTAAGTTGCTTTCTTTGCTTGTAATTATGGTAATATTTATACAGATTTAGGAATTCTTATGAGAGTGCTTAAGGTACTTTCAGCCTATAAGCAAGCTAAATTTGAATTATTTCTAAGAAGAAATATTGAAACTTGAAACCCAAAATGTTATTCATGTACTCATAGAAATTTATGTCCAATTCTATTATGCACATATGTGGTTACAAATGACTATGAGTGCACATAAAATTATTTTATGAATAACACAAATGTGATCACAACCTGCAACAATTAAGACTCAATTGCATATGCAAATAAAAATTACACACAATATGCTAATTTTGTTGAATAGAAAATAAATGATTGTCAACAATAATGTGAAGCAACACAAAAGCCCAAGTTGATTGGATCAAATTTCTTCCAATTGCAACATGGTGAATTATCTTTTTACAAACCTTGTAACATTTGAGCTTTTGGTCTAAAACGATTTTTAATGGGATAGAACACTACAAAATTTAAGTGCACTGAAAATAAAAGATAGAAGAATAAATAATGCGTGAAATAGACCATGAAAAGAACCAATCCAAACAAAGAGTGATTACAAAAGGCCATATTTTAATGGGTCTCATGGAAATAACATACAAATAAAGGAAATTAAATGCATAAAAGATTCAGTCAAACGAATGCACTGTCAAATGTGGGAAAATGAATAAATTTATAAATTATGTTTCATTGCAAACTTCAAATATATTTATGTGACATGTGCCGTTGAGCACATATTCTAATGTAGTTTTACAAAAAATACACATTTTTAAAGCATAAAGTCCAATCTCTTTTTTAAAATTTATTTCTAGTATTTATCAATTCTTGATGAATTTGTTTTTCAAATTCAATGACTCTCACACCATAGGTCTGAAATTTAAGAAACCACTTTGGTGCACCTAACTCATTGAGGGTCTCATAATGATACCACAAGCACACCCCCAATTTTCCTAAAATTTTAATTTTGGATTTTCATTGAATTTTCAATGATGAAAATATTCAAAATTCAATAACTTTTGTAATGCAAGCATCTTTTAAACATTATGAAATCATGTTAATGCACCCTTAGGGAAAAGACTTATCAAGACTATTAGGAGCATCGTGAGCACAATGGTTTGGGAGATTTCAATGTGACGATACAAAACAATGTAAATGGGATAGAGATGCCCCCCATTGAACATCACTTGGTAACCAAACATTAGTATAGTGCAAACTAGCTTTGGTAAATGGTTGCACGTGTGTGGATCAATTTTCAAAAAGGTTTTATGATTAAACATTTGATCTTGAAAAATTGTGTTCAATTTTTTAAAGTACCCAAAGGGAATGTTATTTTTGTTTGCAATTATGGGCATGGGAATAAATCAATGTAAAAAATAACAACCATTGTTATATTTAAATATGTTTGGTGATGAAATAAAAACAACACATTTCATGCATACAACTAAAAACAATAATGTGGAAAAAAATTCAATCAAGTTTTGAATGTTTGGTTATGATTGTGTTTTGATATAGTTTAAGAAAAAATGTAAGTGATTTTTCCAAAGTCAATGTTTGATTTTGGGGCGGGTTGGATTCATTTTCACAAAACAACACCAAAGGATTCAAAGAAGGCATTTGGTTAAGGGGATTTGTTTGTCACTTTAAAAGGCATGCAATTGTTCATAAATAAACCCCAAACCTTAAGAAACAACCATGTTACCTTAAAGAAAAAGAATAGGTAAAAAAGTTTGGGTTAAACATAATCACTTTATCATCCCACACATCACATATTCTATAACCATTATATGTATCTTGTTTCAAATTATTTAAAACAATATTAAAAAAGGTTAAAGATGTAAATATTTGTAGAAATAATCACATGGAACCCAATGAAATAACCTTGATTGGATGGGTAGATGAGGCTTTAGAGCAATCATTCACCCAAAAAAAGACTTAGGGCTACAAGTAATGACGTTTTAATCCCAAGGCCATGCATACCAAGATTTGACCTTTAAAAATATACATTACAACAAGAATCAATGACCCAAAAAATGAAACTGATTGTACAAATGAAGAAATTAGTCAAAATCAAGATTGAGGGGAGGAATTTGTTGTTTTAAAACCTTATAATGATTGGAGAGAGAATCAACATTGTTGTAAATCTAAATGAAAATAACCATGAGATGTTGTAAGAAATTCAACCTCTTTCAAATTCGATTGAAGAATCCATGTGTTTGCTTCTCATTACTTTGTTTACCTACAAGATATACAAAGAGAAAAGGCCATTAGTTGATTACTTTTAATCACATGTGACATTTGATGAATACTTAGATATCTTAAAGGAAAAAAAACATGGCTGAAATAGTTTCAAAAGAAATCAAAAAAGGAAGGTGAAAGGAAAGGGAGGACAAGTCATTGAAAAGAGTAATATATTTGGGGATTGCAACAAATCGAACAATTCAAAGAGTTGTTGAGAAATGTGTGTTAGAACACAATTTGTTATGACCTAGATTGCAATAGTTGTAAGAAAACTAGATGACAAATTTCACCAAAACTTTCAAATAAGTTTGCAAGTAAATCCTCATACATATATGGGCATGAATTTCATATGCACAACATGGTCCAACAAAGGCTTTCTAATGACTAAATGCATTGAGATCAATCACAATAGAAATAGAAGAACATCAATAGAGTGAAAAACAAACACAATTAAGAGAATTGTAGAACATAAGATCATGGTGAACAAGAGGAACACAAGACCACAACAATTAGAATAAACATAAGAGGATACACAAGATCAAGATGATTAGTAGGAAAAACACAACCATGATGATTAGGAAGAACATAAGACCACAACAACCATGAAGAACATTAAAACCATGATAACTAAGAGGAACACAAGATCATGGTGATCAAAAGGAACACCAAGACCACAACAATTAGGAAGCATACAAAACCATGGCGACCATTAAAAACATTAAAAGCACAATAATCAAAGAAACACAAGATTACATTAACCAAAAGGAACCCAAGACCATGGTGATTAGGAGAAACACAAGAGCATAGCAACCAAGAGGAACGCCAAGAACATGATGATAAGGAACAATGCCAAGACCATGGCAATTGAGGAAAACACAATACCACAACAATAAAAAAAAAAACACCAAAACCACCACAATTAGGAGGAACATTTCATGCCCACAAAACTTTTTAAAACTTGCATAAAGGTTGTGTGAATAGGATGATTTCACATTCATTACCATTGATTTCTAAGCCTTAAACTAAACTAGATTTTAACTGTATGTTTAAGAATGAATGGTTATTTTGAGAAGATTGGTTGTTGTTTTTTGCATCCATCCTTGTGATGGGAGTAGGTGGAATTTATTAGTGAGCGTATGATTTTTTGGTTTTAGGTGACAAAGGAAACTTTCACATGGGACCAATTTGAAGGTTTTTTCATTTTTGACCACTTGAATTTTAAAGGGGCATATCTTTATCATAATTCACTTGTTTTGAATGATTTAAAATTAAAAGGTTGTGGGTGCACTTTTAAGCTTTTACACTTGTCTTTAAAAGGAATTGGATGAAGTGAAAAGGGGGTGACTGTTACATTAAATGTTCAATCATTGATAACACGGCTTTAATGACTTTGTCCTTAAATAAGTATTGCAAGCTCAAACTTCAAAGCAAAAACTTTTGTAATTGAAAAAAACTTCATCTAAATGCAAACACTTGTATGGAACATGCCCATCCATCATTTGCACATAGGTAACAATTTAGATGTTACTCACTAGTTGGGTCAAGTTTGAGTCAAAAATTTATGCCCAAATCCTACACCAATGCCTAATCTCTTCCCTATCACTAGAGCTAACAAACATACAATAAACCCCCTTTATAATCACATCCATTTTAGTCACATTCTTATTTATGTCACATATTTTTTGGCAACCATCTGTTTTATTAAGGAACACCATATTTTGAGTCACTATCACACTCGCTAGTAACACAAAACATTTGCAATGTTTTCTTAGTAATGTGACTATAATAGGGAAAATCTAAAGCAAATATTAGAGTTTTGTAAATTGTAATTCCTTTTGACAATGTTAATGTTGCTTTGTGTTCAAGTTGTGCAAACTAACAACAATGAATCTAGTTGAAGAGGGGAAAAAAAATAACAACTTTCTATTGCATGCAAGCAAAAGATATGTGAGCTTGCAAAAAAAATTAAAATTAAAATTCAGAATATATAATTGAAAAGATACACAAAGAACTCAAACTCAATGTAAATTGTCACATTAAAACATGCAAAAATCATAACCTTCTTCAAGTCTAATAATGCATGATAAAACTAAAAATAAACCACACAGGAAATTTAAACAATTGTCATCTTTATTTTAACATAAAAAGGCTATTAGTCAGAGTCTTGTAAGGGGGGGGATGGAAGGTGAGTATGCATGTTTCAATCACAATTCATTAGTGTCACCAAAAAAAAAAAAAAAAAAGGGATCCCCAAGGGTGTGTTCTTATAAAGGGGGTTTTTTGCAAAAAGATCCAAAAAGGAAGAACAAAACAAGGAAAAGAAAAAAAAAAAAAAGGAAAAAATATAAAA
>Ga0116231_10009845_pt1 | contig 15780 bp, 10 predicted proteins | sample S1TSphgellanicum_2_FD_89695 | JGI IMG/M metagenome (GOLD analysis project Ga0116231, IMG submission 89695) | Host-associated microbial communities from peat moss isolated from Minnesota, USA - S1T2_Fd - Sphagnum magellanicum MG | ecosystem: Host-associated > Plants > Peat moss > Unclassified...
GAGAGGGGGGTGGTGGTTGGGGGGTGGGTGGGGGGGGGTTGTGTTGTTGTTTTTTTTGTTTCCACGGGTGATGGGGTGTGGGGGCGCTTTTTGTGTTTTTTTTTTGTGGGGGGGGGGGGGGGGGGGGGGGGGGGGGGCCGTTTTGTAACCCTAATTTTTGGGGTATGTAGATATGTATGCTTGTTGTTGTTGTTGTTGTTGTTGTTGTGGGATTATGGTTGTTTCTTTTTTGCACCTTGGAATTAAGGTAGAGAGTTGAAAGGGGAGCCGATTTCAATTTTCATAAGGGATATGAATTCATTACCACTGAAGGGTTGAAGAAGAAACATCCACCAGTCATGCCTCTGGTTTTCTTTGTCATACCAGGTGTTGTTACACCTTTCTTTCTGTCTATTGAGGGGAATTAGAGTCCAGTCCAAATGGGTGATAGCCACATTTTGTTCCATGTGTTATCAACATGCTCTTATTAGTGGCAATAGGCAATCCAGTTTTTTTGTGGAAACTCCTGGTCTTAGAATCACATCCCATAGCAAGGAGTTCTCAACATTGGAGATCCCCAGATAAATTTGTTTTGAGGAGGAACTGAACTGAATCCTGTGTGCTGTGTGCTCTTTGCTTAAGTTTCTGTAATTGAAGGATCTCTTGGTACAGAATTTTTCATTTATTTTGCAGACCACCGAGTCAAGGGTTCTCTGTGTGCACTGGGGTGTCTGCTGCTACTGATCTTAGTATGTAGACCATCTACATGTGGTTAAGTATCTACCTCTCCCATCTGATTATGGAAGATGACAAATTGGAGTTGGGTGGAAACTCAATGCAGACCTCATGAGGTAATCAATGTTACTTAACTAGTTTCATGATGATGATTCTTCATTTGTATATCATGTCCCTTTGAAGATAATTTGTAAGTTTCTTCCTGTGTGTCTGGATGCAGAATTGGTTTTGAGACAATTGTAACTCCCTTGAAAGTGCCATTTCCCAACGCCCGAAGGAGGGGCCAAATCAGATGTGGTGGTAAACCTTGGGTAATGTCTTTGTTGCTTTAATTCACTGATGGTGATCCTGTTTTGAAGATAGGTGCCATACATCTCTTCGCTCTTCTGTCCATCTCTTTGGAGCATTGATATTCTGTAATACTTTTAACCTAACTGCTTTATTTGCAATGCAGCTTCATAGAGAGCTGGCCCAAAGTTTTGCTGTCAGCAACCTTGACACACAACTATCCTTCATGCTTGCTTTTGCTGTTGCTTCAGGTCTGTTTCAAAACCATTATAGTGGAAAGGTTAACTCAATGGATCTTTAAATTTTGTCAAGTCTTTTACTTCCAATTTTAAGGTGTGACATCCAGATCTCTGTTGAAATTTGTTATGTTTCAAAATTTTGGAGTACAACATTTTTCTCCTTCCATCAGTTCAATTACAGGGATGTCTTCCAACTACTCCTTAAGAGTGGGAGGAGAAATATATTTTCATAAGACATGAAGATGCAGCTTCAGAGAGTGCCTGTCTGAGCAATTTCTCAAGGAAAACTCCAATCTCAATAACAATGGAGGGCTTTTTTTATTCAAAAACTCATCTTATTGGTTGAAAATGTGGTACAGACATGAAAACACAGAATTTTCACACTTCAGATCAACTATGATACAAGTTGGTGCCCTCCATTGTACAGATCAGAAGAATCTCAACAAAGACTATGGCAATGGTACCAGGCTCTCATCTCTTAGCCAGATTTAAGGCCATCAGAGAGATAGGTCAAACATGGTAGAACTCCTAAATTTGGCAACAGAATGATGACTACTGACTATCTGCAGACCAGACCTTCCACTACATTACAGTGAACTTACTGTAGACCTGTCAATAGGATGCATAAGCATGCTGGTTGCTATGGTGGTGCCCTTGGAAATCCCAACGTCTTAGAGCTGCTAACTGAGCATTAGTCTGTGCTACTGTTGTTAACAGTCCTGGCACTCGCATGCCAGCAAAAGCTGCATCACACAATGCAATTTACAAGAGTCAGAAATGACTGAAGTGCCCAACTGTAGATTTTACTGCCATGCAAGCATATACATTGCAGGATAGTAACTCTACTGGGACCGTTTCTGGAGTTTGCACCCACAAGGGCAAGGAATAAAGGTAGGAACTCTCAGAATTGGTGCTTGTGGCTGGAAAGTCTTGCTAACTAGTTTAGACTTACTGAGAGGATAGATCAGGGTACTTTTGGGTGTGTGCTGGACTCTTGCATAGACAACCCTCACAAAGGCTCAAACTAGCACTGAGAGTTGACTTGAGGTTAAAGAACTATAGGGCCTTCTGACAATCCTCGAGGAAACCATCCGCAACAGCATCAAATGAAAACACCAGAACAAAGTATTTGAGATGTAAACACAAGCCAGTTGCCTCTGCCAATCCAAAAGACACAATGATCATACCTGTAGGAGAATGATTAAGGTACACATAGTTGGGGTGCTGTGGAGGGGTCATCTGCCAAGAATCACCATCTTTCTCATGTGATCTTGCAAACAATCTGCTGCTGTCAGGGTCATAACGTGCAGGTTGTGCTGACCTCTCCCCAGAGATCTGCAACAAGTTTACACAAAATTTAACATCAACAACCTTGAAATTCAAGTCCAAACAAGGTACATGAACCAAAATATGATGCAAAACAAATCTGCTACTAACAGTCACCAGACAGACCATGCCCAAATGGAGACTCAGGCTACTTGAACAGAACCTCTACTGAATGTTCCAGTCTTTGCTAATAGACTGTACATGAACTGAACCTACAACTTTGAAGTATAGAGAGGACTCTCCAACCAGAAGTTGTAACATCTGGAAAACCTGGAGCTTAGACTAGCATCATGCCGGAGAAATTAAACAATTTCGATAAAGACTGTTACTGCAAACCAATGGACTTGTTGCTCTAATCCTAAAACCATGGTGACAGGCTTACATGCCAAGAAAGAAACATTTGGGCACTTGAGGGAATGGATTAACAAGCAAAAAAAAGGTGCAGAAACATGGGGCAGTACAGCAACAAGCAAGCCTGTTTCGACACCTGGGATACATGTGAAACTGAAAAATACATGAACACCTCCCTGTTTCTACATGGCTTCCAACAGTATCTTAATTTAGCTTTGAAATTCAATCAATTTCATAAAGCACTCATAACAACTATTCCTAAGTCAAAACATGATTCTTAAGTCTCAGGAAGCCCGAAAGGCAAGTATAAAGGAAGCCATCAAAGATTTGTCTTAAGTTGTGCTATTATACAACTCATCATGGCCAGTGTTGAAACCAGACACCTGACAAATCTCAAGGATGAAACATCTGGAGTACAGTCTACCAATTGATTCCCTGAAAAGGAGGACAGGTATGACCAAAACCTACCGCAAAGCGGACAGAACGATTGCAAAGGTATACAAGCCCTGAAAAAAGACGGAGGGCATACTGAGCGCTCTCCTCTGTCTCATACTCTGCAAATCCATAACCCTTGTGCCGCTTGCTGTCTTTGTCCCTTGGAAAATACACATCTACCAATGGTCCCGCTTGCACCATGATCTCGTAGACCACCCTCTCGTCCACTCTCTCATCCAGATTCCCTATCATTGTAAACATCACTCTCTTGTATTAGACAACTTTGTGTCTTTTATCCTTCTTCCTTCTGTCATCAAACAAAACCCTCATGTCTCAACCAACAGTCTAACCAGGCTCTCCTATAAGACATGGTTTATCCTGCCTTTGGGGTAATCTCTATATGCGCTTGGTCCAGAGCAGGTATGCTTTTGATGCCCTCGTAGACAGAAACATTAAAACGCTGAAAAAAGAGAGTACTACAGCTGATTATAGAAAATTGAAACGCTAGAATTTCACCAAACCCTAATACACCGAAATGACCCTGGCTCCTTGAGCAGCAGGATATCAGAAGCCCGGAATAATGCTAAAAACACCACGCCTATTGAAGCCCAAACAGCCGCCGGATAACAAAACAAATGAAAACACAAAACGTTTTACGGCAGTCCAAAAAGTTTCCAGAAAAGAGCACAAATTCGTCAAACATTACACCAAGAGTTTGGCAACTCGTACCATGTTGTAAAAAGAAAAATCGAAGTGGAGCACCAAATACATGCGAAAAAGCCCCGGCAATGTCCGGCCGGCAATTCCATTCCCCTTTAGTAGAGAAATAAAAAACAGAGAATACGAGAGAGAAAAACAAACAAAGAGATACAACATACCAACATACACCGTCGCATCCGGATTTCCCGGCATGTTTTCTGATCCCGTCTCCTTCTTCCCTTCCGGGCTCCCGTCTCTTCAATCGAATGACAGAATTGCGGCCACAACTTCTTCTTCTTCCCGTCCTACAACGGACCACAGAGCGAGTCACAAAGAAACCCTCAAACACCACCGCACGCACGCGCACAAAGAAACCCAAGAAAGAAAGAAAGAAAGACACGGAGAAATTCCACACGTCCTCGTCAAAATAAAACAAGGGGTGGTGTGTCACACCGTGGCCTTGTCATTTACATTAAAAAATAAAGTATCTTAAGGCAAAAGAAGAATTATGGAAACTCAAATATTTCACCATGCAAAAATACATTAATCTTCAGAAAATCCTCTGAAAGAAACCAATTCCTTCAAGATTGTATTATAACTCTATTATAACTAATCTCAAGTTTCAACACAAGCCAAAATATCATCTTTCACAAATCCTCATATAAAAATAAATAGACCTATTATTATTATTACCTAGGGGCCAAAATCCCTTAAGCTACTATACTCTATAATGAATTTAAACACAATAATATATCCTTGCCTACCAAGGCAAGGCCAACAAATTACTTGCAAGAATGCTTTGGAAAAAAAAAAATTGGGGGTGGGGAAGGGTAGGGGATGAACCAGTGTTTACTCTTGTGGTGAAATTTTGCACTTGTGTGACCTCAGATCCTCGCCATTGACACTCATAAAGGGGTCTAGAGTTATGATTTTGCCAGTTATGATAACCAGAGGGTTGCTTTTCACCTAACAATCCACCAATGTCTAGGATTTATTGCCACAAATATTGACAATGGAAATGTGGCATGTTGCCATTTAGGGTACTCTTTGAGGAGGGTTTCATTACGTAGAGTCATGCCGTTGGGCAAATTCATCACCTTCTTACATTTTCTTTTCATTTAGGGTATTATTGGAGGAGGGTTTCGTTAATTAGAGTCATGCCATTGGGCAAATTCATCACCTTCTTACATATTCTTCTCATCGTACATAGCTGTTATTGCATCTTTGAATTATGAGCAAGGCACCACCCAAATGTTGGGTTGAATAGATGGGCCATACAAAGTGTCTAGGGATTTGTAGGCGGCAAATTGAATTCCAATTCCACTATGAACATTGAGATCTTGCAACTACACATGGAAATTGTGGCATGCAACAATGGCGGGTTTAGGCTCGAAGCTTCAATAATTAGCTGAAGTTTTACATCTTTGGAACACTTAAAGAACTTGCTGCAAATAGTAAATGCATCAAGCTCTCTGCTTTGCTTTTTGTTTTTGTTTAAACCTATTTGATTTAAAGTTCTTCCATTGCATATTCTTGCAATTCAACAACTCAACACAGCATTGATTTTCATTTTTACATTGAACCTACATGTTTCCAAGTTCTACCATCATGCAATGCAACAAAGGTTTGCTTTTCTTTCTTGTTTTCAACTAGTGGGTTTCCAAGTTTTGCCATTGTGTATTTTTGCAATTCAATAGTGTAGTAGGGGTTTTTTTTTTCCTTTCTTGTTTTTAACATGTGTGTTTCCAAGTTTTTCCATTGTGCATTTTTAAAGTTCAATAGTGTAGTAGAGGTTTGTTTTTCTTTCTTGTTTTGAACCAATATAATTTTAAGTTTTATTGTTGTTCATTTTTGCAATTCAATAGTGCAACAAAGACTTTTTTTTCTTTTTTGTCTTCAACTTGTGTGTTTCCAAGTTGTGCCATTGTGCATTCTTGAAATTCAATAGTACAGTAGAGATTTGCTTTCTTTTTTTGTTTTCAACCCACATCGTTTCAAGTTTTTCCTTCACACATTTTGTTAGTAGTGTGTGTTGTAAGTTCATTTTCCACAATGGCACCCTTAAAATTGCCTTAGAACTTTTAAGACAACTTTTTTTAAATGGTTCTATTTTGTTTTTTACACTTATGAGTTCAAATTTTTGCGTGTCTTCAAATTGCAAAAAAAACAAAGCTCATGTTATTACAAATGTTATTTTTAATAAAGTTGCTAGTAGGGCTTCTACTTCAACTAATCCTAACATTTCTAAGATTGATCATGTTGACATCACTATTAATGAAAAAGGTGAAAAAAAATTTACATTTTACAAATAAGAAATGAAAGGCTGAGTGAATTGAATCAAAGCTTCCAAGATATTTGGGCTGCAAAGTTTCCTTGGGGCAAGCTAATTGTTGGGCCAAATGGCAAGAGGTAGAAGGTTTGATGCAAAATTTGCACCATAGTTGAACAAAGGGAAAAATTACGCATCCCTAAACTTGATGGTTGAAAAAACACAATGGTAGGCGGATGTGTAAAGTAATTAACAAGGAGATCAAAAAATCTTACATCAATTATAATAGCCAACATATTTAAAACAAAAAGATTTATGCAATAACCAAACAGGATGCCATTCAACTACAAATTATGAACCATAGTTAGGTTGAATATATATATATATATATATATATATGTGCAATTTGTTACCCTTTTCATCATTTGAAGTTCAAGAGAACTATCATTAACTTTGAAAACATGCATCGGTTGTTATAATTTTTGAAAGTGGAGAACAATTTTAACAAATATTAAATAGACACTAATGGTTGGGGCAAGGCAAAACGCATCACCAATGTGTTATTGGCAACCACTTGAAGATGACCATCCCAACATTAATTTATTACATTTCTATAAGTTGTAATTTGAGGTGACTAATATAAATAACCAAACGTGGATTTGAATGCATGCTTATGTTTTTGAAGATTTTAGGAAGATGCCAATCTTGGTGAATTTAAAGCAAATCACGAATGGTTGCACAATAAACAACCTTACCAACATGATCAAAATATTTATGAAGGTTTTTAGGGGTTTATTGTACCATGATTTAACTACTAAGGTCATCTACTTTGATGTAGATGGTGTTGGCACCTTCCAAGGCATTAAAATTAGGGTTGCAACCTAGTTAAAATAAAAGTCTTCACCTTTTTGTATTCATGTGCATTGCATAGCTTTTAAAACTAACCTTACAACCCTCGCCTTTTCAAATCTACCCGTATTTGTGAAGATTAAGGCATTATTGGGGAATGTGTATGTATATTTCAATCACTTTCGAAAACAAATTGGCTAAAGTTATGGAAACAAAAGGTCTTAAAATTTTGCACAACATTAAAACTAGATGGATTAACATGGCTGTTTCAAGTAAGGTGGTCCTTGAATAATTTTTTTTTTTTTGGTGAAGATGGCACAAGATGTTGTTAACAAATTTTGTAGTTACAAATTATAAGTTATTATGTGACATTGAGACATTTTTGGGCTAACTTGTGTGATGTTTTGTTGGAAACTCTACAATGTTTGATTAAATATGTTTAAAACTTAGAAACCTTCATTTGCAACTTTGTGAGTAGTGTGAATTTGCGTCAAGTATTCCTTGCATGAAAGGTCTTGAATGCTACAAGAATAATCTACCTTTAGAATTGGTTGTAGTTTTGTATTGAAAAAATATTTCTTGAACACCTTGCTTTGCTCAAAACATATTATTGCCACCCAAAGCTACTTAGCAATGATGGTGTGATGTGTCCAACCTTGCTAGATGGTTTGAAATTGGATCACCACGGGGTAATCACAAACTACACTATCAATTTTTTAACATCACAAGGCAAAAAACCAATACCTTTTACTATGGCAATGTCTCTTAACTCCAATTAATAAGCAAATGTATGTAAAAAGACTCATATCTATAATATATACTATTATAGGAAGCTAATATCTTGTGGTCTTTGAAAGATTTTTATATTTGTGTGTTATCATGTGTCAAAATCCATACACATTTTCAAATGGTCTCATAGCTATTGGAATGTTAAATCATATGTTTTATGGTATTTGACCATAAGTTGTATGATTGAAATGAAAAAATAAAATCTTATTGGGATGTGATTGCAAATGGGAATAGGCATTTAGATATTTTCTACAGCCCCAAAATTGTGGAAATCTTTTAATCCATTTTCAAGGTGAAAAGTTTGAATTTGATGGAAGTTTCTTCATTCAAAGTGTTCAATGATGTATTATGAAAGGAGGGTGAGTTCTTGCAAAAAAAAGATTTTAGGTAGACATATTTATTGTGAAGGTGTTGATAACACTAAAAATACTACAAAAATGGGTTCCTATCATGCGAATTTTGGTCCACCTTAGCTTGCAACTACCCCATGCATTTTTTTTCATTCTTGTAGTGAAAAGAAATGACAATTTTTCCATATTGCCACCTTTTAACTATAACCCAACATATTCACTATGGAAAAAGGTTAAGATCAAATGGCATTTTGAAGGAAAGGTTTTCATTTTTTTTGAAACTTGTTGAAATCTCCATTTGATCACACTAGATATGGTAGAAGTTGAACAAATTTTTTCAACCTTGATTTACATCAAGAATAAATTGATAACCTATCTCATAATCCATTTGCATCTGGTCATTGAGATGTATGTTCAAAAGCTTTATCATTTGGCCACATTTCCATTCTACATTACCATTCAAGATTGGTAGACCAACAAATGTTAATATGGTGTGAATTTGTAGTGTATTCTAAAGGCAAACATGCCTAGGTATGTTTTTCATCTAATGCAACTCTATCTTTGTAATGACTTTGAAATCACTAGCTTATGGCCATATATGAATGCATTATTATTCATGAAGACTTCTTTCTTAATTAATTTCAACATATAACAAGTTTTGAATTTTGTGTGATTTCGTGCTTGTTAACCTTCAATTATTTATTGGTTAAATCCATTTATGGATTAGGTTCAATCTTGAAAAGACTTTTAACACATTTTTTTGGTTTATACTTGTTTGCATTGAAATTATTTTTGCTTTCAATTTTATGGCACTTGTGAATGATGTATGGTTCTATCTATGTACAAGTAACCTTTAATTATTGTTGGGCAAAATCCAATTATGGATTGGGGTTCAATCCCCTTTGAAAGCATCAAGATGTATTCTTGCATTTATTTGCATTTCGTGGCATTGTATGGTTTTGTGGCATTTTGATTCTTGTGTTTTATGTTTGGTTGTAACATGTAGGACACCTTGAAGTATAATTGGGTAGAATTCATTCATGGATTGAGGTTCAATTCCTTTTGAAGTCATCTTTTTGCATAATTATAATTTCTTTGCATGTATTGAACTTGTAATGGTTTTGTGGAATGTAGATCAACTTTTAATTACAATAAGGCATAATAGAATTTTAAACTGGGCTTCAAACACCCCCTTCAAAGGATACAAGTAAAAATTTCATCCATAATCAATGGGTCCAAGCATAGTAAATTAAACCTAAAAGTACATCTGCTTAAAATACCACTACAAAACCCTAAAACCCTATTTAAAGGCTATAAAATAAATTGTGAGCTCTATTTGAATTTCCATGAATATTCTTAAACATACTTTAAACATTTAATCTTTATTTAAAATTTCAAAAAAATTGAAGAAAACATTCATATTAATCCTTGAACAAAATAACATTTTAAAATCCAATAAATCAAAACCTACTTGATTGTTACTTTTCATTTATGTTACAAGCAACATTTATAGTCTAATTTACCATGCTTGGACCCCAATATTGTGTAACCAAAATTTCACCTTAAGCGTCCACCTAATCACATCCTACCCTCATTTTATAAAAACAGAAATAACCACATTACATTCATATGCTTCAACATGGAATAGTCATGAAATCACATGCAAAATGTTAATGTAGCCTACTAATTGGCCTTACCAATTTTGTTGGTGCCACCTCCCCCATACCTAGTGATACAAATTGGAAAGGTTGCTTAACATACATTGAAGAAACCAAAAAAAATTAATATGAATGTTTTTCACAATAAATACCTATTGAAAGTCAAATAAAAGGAAGTCTAAAAATATAATTAATCAAGAAAAGATCATGTGTCAAGATAAACTAAAATTAAGAAACATTATTTATTGCCACTATATCTTTTTAAGTTTGGCTATAATTAAATTTTTTTTGGGAAATGTCAAATTTTTAAAACAAAAGAATTTGTGGAACTATAGCCCATTTTACATTAGGAATCAAAACCAAGATTGAATTCAAATCAAACATTCCTATTGGTGCAATCATTAAAGTCAACTTCAAGGGTTTCACACTATGAATCAAGGCTAAGAAAGAAAACAATTTTTTTAAATTTAACATTTTATGGCCCTGACTTGGCCCCAAGGTAGAGAAAGGATATTTATTAAATAGGGAGGCCAATTTGCAACCCTTGGGGCCAATATTGATGCAATAAAATATTGTTGTTTGATGAAATCCATATTGTAGGATCAAAAATAAACCTTATACCAAACCTTGTGTCTTTTCTTTTTTCTTCGACTCATCTCTTTTCATTTCTTTTTTTATTGAGCTTTTGAACTTGTTTGTGAATGATGGAGAAAGTTTCTAATTTTTCTACTTCACTAGAAGTCGTCCATTCTAACCATATTTTTGCAACTACTATGCGACTAATGTCCAAACTAACTTATTTTACGACTAGTAGTGTGTTAGTCCTATGTGTCCATGTAGTTACAACTTGTTATAATCACATATGTAATTATAAGAAAGGTTGAACCAAATTCTAATTGTAGATATGACTATACTTTTACGACTAATATGATTTTCATTGAAAAGGTAGATGAAAAGTGAACAATGTCATCTAATTTTGATTGCATTCATTGATGGATGATAACGTAGTTGTTTTGAAACCTCAATGAAAGTTTTTGCAATTGCAATAGTATATTCTACCACATGAACAAAAAAACATAAACCACAAATGGCAAACTTTGTTATTTCAATTGGACTATTATCCCTTCAATGTACCCATCCATGGGTTTTTTTTGTAATTATCCATGGGTCTTCCATGATATAATATTAATAGCTAATAATTTGCTAAAAAAGGTTATTATAATCTAGTTGGTAAACTAACCTTTGTAAGCTTAATAGGTTACATTAAATTAAGTAGGCCTATGTACATTGGTAGCTTAGCCTAGCTTGCATACTTCGTTAATTGGCCTAAGGTATCTATAGGTAATAGTAGGCTAGTTTATTAGATGTAGCTAATAGGTTAGGCTATGAAGGTTAAACCTAGTTAGGCTAAGTAAGCTAAATAGGTAGTTGGTAGGCTAGGTCATTAATTAATTGGTAAACTAGGTAGTAGGTAGTAAGTAGGATAGGTAGTAGGTAGGTTAATTAGTTTATTGTGTGAATATGTGATATGTTTTCATATTAGTTAATTAATTAATTAGGTTAGGTATTTAATCAATTAATTAGATAGGGCAAGTAATATGTAATAAGTAGGATAGGTATGTAACCTAGGTAGTGTGTAATAAATAGGATAGGTACTAGTAGGTAGTAGGTAGGTAGGTAAGCTAAGCAAAAGGTATTTCATTTTGTGGATATCTCATAGTGTTTTGTATTAATTGATTAATTAATTAGTTATGTTAAACAATTAATTTATTAAATGTAGGCTAGGTAGTAGTAGTAGGTAGGTTAAATTGTAAATATTTTATTTTGTGGATATATGATAATGTTTTTGTATGGTACAAAAGATGTGACATTGTTGTATTGTTTCCCTTTCATTAGAATTGTCCCATATCTTTTGTCTACAATCTTTTGTCAAACTTGTAAAGTATATAAGTAGGTGAAGGAATGGACTAGATTCATGGTATGCACTATAAACATAGTGCATATGCCATTTGGGATGAACCAATCAAAAGGTTTGCCCCCAACAAAATAAATAGGATCCTACCTGCTTATTTAGCCTATGCTATGTAGCCTATTTTACCCTAGCCTAGCCTATAATAGGTTGCCTATTATGGTTTAGCCTAAGATGTATTATAATTAAATACTATAATGATAATATTTATTTTTTATAATTGTAATATTTAATTACTATAATTATAATATATCTTTTTTGAACAAATGGAAACTTGCCATGTGTTTTATGGCCATTGGTTTTTAAAATTACCACTTGGTTAAATCCTAACTACCTATCAATGGCACATTTGGTAGCATGCGATTATCTCAAATGTAGGCATCAATGTAATTGCAAATTGGGGTTTCACGTCATACTAAGGATCATCCATGACAATGGATGAGAAATTTTGGCCTAGTCATAAGGTTTGCAACTACACTTTCAACGTCATGACCATGTCATGTCTTTTGCAACTAATTGTTTTATGGCACTTGTCCAAGGTAACTATGTTATTTTTAATTGCATGTGTCCATTACAACTACAAAGGAGTTGCAAATTCAATCATTGATTTTCAAATGTCTTCTAGTGTTTGGAATATTGAAATGTGATAATCTTGCATGAAAAAGGTGTGTCAAATGTAAGTTCTCATTCATTTTAGTCCTTTAATTCGCCTTTTCAAATGGCTATAACTACAAAAGTTAATATGCCCATATTGATTTCAAATTATATTTTATATATTTTGTGTCTATGCTTCATCCATGGTGGTTTGATGTTTAGGGCTTAACTTGAGAAAGGAAGCAAATATGAAGAAAAGAATTATACCAAGAAAGGAATAATGAAAACATATGAGGGGTTGAAGCCTTAGACTCTAGTTTTTAGCCTTCATGGTTTTACACATGAATTCATTGGCCCCCAAATAAATAATATTCTATTAATAACTTGGGGCCAAACAACAAGCCAAGAAATGCTCAAATTTCTCATTATTAGCCCCAAGATCTTTTGTCCTTGACTCTTAGTTTAAAACGGCAAGAGTCAATTCACCATTGGAAAACATGTATATAATAATTGGCAACATTTCTCCATCCATTAATTTGATGGAACATTATGTCTTTTCATTTTAAAAATAATAATAATAACAATGTTACAAAAGGTATCAATATGTTTGAGGTTCAGAGGTTAAATCAATTGCCAAATTTTAAAAAATATTTATTGCTGAGATTTTGTAAATGATTTATTTTATTACCAAAGTGAAATTTGATTCAATATTGGAATGTTGACTCTGAAAAGGAATTACAATATTACATTCAAATAAATATGTGAACCACATAGGTAAGTAGTAGGTACATACAAACATGATAATTTTATTGGTACTTGAAGTGATAGGAAACTCATTATACTTTGTAAACCTCCTTTTCCAAGATTTAACACTAGTAGAAATCATGCCATTTGCAATTGTCATATGCAATCAATTTTCAATTGCATGTGACATGTACAATTGCTAGACCCCATAGTTGCATAAAACAAGTTGTACACGAGTGAAAATATGTATGTGGATATTGTATATGGTATGGATTCATACTTCATCCATTTGTATATTTTATGAAGGTTGCACATGTAATTAAGGTGCAAATGCCATGGTGACCATTTGAATTTTTAGTGACCAATTATATGATGACACATGGTAATTTTTAAAAACCCAATGATTTATTGATTGATTGATTAATGATTAAGTAGGTAGGTATGAAGGTCTACCTTATAAATAGGTTTAAATTAATCCTATTTAATGTTTGGGTTGAATTTTTTTCATTGGTTCATCCCAAAAGGCCCTTGGTATTTGGTTTGTGAAGAAAATTAATGCACCTATTTTTATAGTGTACACAATTGGCATGTAAAACAAAAGATATGGGATAAAAAATTTAGTTGCACATCAAACCCAATTACATGGTACATGCAATTACTACATTTCACGTATGCAATATTGACCTAATTTACCAACTACCTACATTTATTTATATAATAATAATAATTACAACTAATGGTACTAATAAACATAATACTTAATAAAATTCACTATTCATATTAATTATAAATTTTATTAGTAGTAAATTATTATATTATTACCTAGCTTAAATTAATAGCTAGTTTACATTATGATATTTATAGCTAATTAATTAATAGAGCCTACTAACCATAGTTAACATAATTAATTAGTGTAGAATATTATTCATTATTAATTAATATTCTCAGTAATTATAATTATGACTAAAATTTTATTTTGATAGCTATAATCACCTATAATGATTGACAATGAACATTATTTAATTTGATCAATTTTAAACTAGGATTTAACCTAGGCAAGGGTATTTATAAGCTAGGTAATGTAATTTACTAACCACATATATATTAATATAATAAAATAAATAAATAAAATAAATGATATTAACCTTGGTTAAATTAATTAGAAGGCTAATTTAGTTAGTTTAACCATGTTTATGTTAGCCATGTTAGTTTAGACATGGTTAATTTAGCTTCCTAGTTAGTTTAATCATAATTAGTTTAACCATGCCTAATTTAGTCTAGATTAATTTAACCAAGATTTAATTTAGGTTTAGCCTTGGGTAACATTAATTAACATGGGTTTAATTTTAGTACTAAAAATATGAATCTATTATAAATAGCCTAAGTAAATGTGTTAGGTGTACTAACATAGGTATATATTAGTTTATGATTTTTACAACATGTGTCCATTTTGTACACTATTAATTGCATGGTAGTTGAACATACAATTGTATGCCCAAAAATTATACAAAAACAATGTTATAATTATAAACATAATCAATCTAGTTGCAAACAACACCTAGTTATACACAATTGCACAATGATTGATCTAAATTATAGACTCTCAAATACACATAATGTGATATCAAACTTTGAATATATATTTGTTGTCCCCCTTATCAAAAGGTATCTATTGTACTATATGGGATACTTACATTTTTCAATTTTTTCTTCAATTATTTAGTTAGGGAAGGGGGAGGAAAAGGGCAACTCGACTTTTAAAAAAAAAATCTAAGATCAACTGCCCATCAAAGTTGCTTTAAGTAGAACTTTAGCTTTCACAAGTCATAAAGTATAAGTCATCATTTGCATGCAACAATTCCAAAGTAAAATTTGTTTAGCCCATTTCAAAATAAAGAGGCATGAAAAAGATGTTTTTTAAAATATTTTTTAAAGTGTTTTTTCTCAACATCATATTTACAGTCAAATTGTCAATACATTTGCCACCAACATGCATTTTATTTCTCTTTAATTGAGTTGAATTGATCCAATTGTTGAATTTAAACTAATTGAATTAGAGAATGTCATTCAAATGAAACTTAATTTCCACAAAATCAATTCAATTTTTTCATCAATGACTTGCCACTAATAGTTTAAAACAACCCAAAGCCCAAGCTAGGTGGGTGCCCTCCAAGTTCAAAATCATTTTGTGCATTCAATTGACCCATCACAATACTTTTGAAACTTTGGAGACTTCCCAATATAGAAATATTCATTCTAAATATATTGACATACCAATATTTCCTCACCTATATAGGTTTCCAGACAACAAGCTTGGGCAAAGCATATGGGACAAAATGAAGTGCTATAAGGAACATGTTGGGGAACACATTGAGAACTTGAGGTGTGTGCTACTATTTGGGAATAGATTGGGGAACACATGGAGAGCATCATTGGGAACTTTGTGAGAATACCAAAATCCAAAAGAAACACCCCCCCCCCCCCCCCCCAAAATTCCCATGCTTAA
>Ga0116231_10009847_pt1 | contig 15777 bp, 7 predicted proteins | sample S1TSphgellanicum_2_FD_89695 | JGI IMG/M metagenome (GOLD analysis project Ga0116231, IMG submission 89695) | Host-associated microbial communities from peat moss isolated from Minnesota, USA - S1T2_Fd - Sphagnum magellanicum MG | ecosystem: Host-associated > Plants > Peat moss > Unclassified...
GCCATGTCCCCATTGTTTGTTTTTGGCACATGGGCAGATGTTAGCCTGCCACTTGGAAAATAAAAAGGGAATAAAAAAAAATTTAAACATACCCAAACTTTAAAAAGGAAAAAAAAAAAAAAAAAAAAAAAAAAATTGCATCTCAATTACTCTCATTGTCCCTAGAACATGTATCATTGCCCCTCTCCGACCCTTAGCCAACCAAATTTAACCAAAATGTGCAAGCTTGGATGTTTCCTACAAGTGTAGAAATGTTAGGGAAAGGGAATTTCAAGAGGAGGCAAATTGGCACTAAATGGAGATGAATTAGTTTGCCGTAAGTTAACGACCAGTCAATAGATTGACATGTCAATTGTAAGGAATATATGGCAAGTCTTAAGGGTCGAACTACTAAGTTATTGTCAAGTCGGCTATGGCAAACCAACAACTATGAAACATCTCAACAAGTAGCAAACCAATTTGAGTGTTAGTGACAAGTCAATTTATTTTTTGATTTGGCACTAATAGTTACCAAGGAAGTCATATAATAAAGTGCCTTTACACATTTTTGAATAAGTTTCAAAAGTCGAAAGGGAAGTCATTAGTACATAAAGAGTAGAAAGGAAAGTTAAGCAAAGTCTCATGGGAAAGTTCTTAACTCTAAGACATATATGTCTTTTAAAGCTTCTGCTTGGAATTTATATATCAAACATTTGAAAATAATGTATGTATATTTGTGATAACAATGTGTGTGTTTTGTGTATGAAGTATTGCAAATGCGAAGGAATTGTGTGTTTGTGACTTGAGTTGAGGTATTACATGTTAATGAGGTTAATGAACTCAGCTACTAAAATGAAGTTTGCCGGTAATCAAAAAAATATGCCAAGTGGTTTATCTGGACACATGGTTTTCAAGGTAAAATGAATGGGCAACAACCCATGAATAGTGTTATATAAGTTTTAATTATTTTAAGAGGTAAAATATATTGCTAATTGTCATTTTGTCATTAACATTAAATAATTTTTCAATTATCTTTTTATGCATTACAAAAGGTATAATAGAAACATCTTGGGTGAATCAACACTAATGTTCATATGGACAAAGGACAAACAACTTCACCACTCTAAAGTGGATGATGAAATAGCTATAGCTTGGATTAGGTGATGTTAGAATAACTTAGGCTAAATTCCATGGTCTAGAGCATTAAAGTACCTAGGGTCAATAACCACATGATTTTTTTTATTTTCTTTTTCGCTCTTTTCTCCACTATTGCCATCACCTAAAACTCTTTGTTTCCCTTGTCCTTCAATGATCTTTGTTGCCATTGTGTGTCAAGTTATTAATTGTTGCCCATTGTTTTCTTGGTTTTTTTTCTAGGGCATTCTCTTTTTTCTTTTCTTTTTTTAACTTTGTCACACCATTGTGGCTCATCACCAACACATGTGATTGGAGTCAACACTACCATCCCTTCTTATCTCATGTCTTGAACATCATGGCCTTAGCTCAAAAATGCCATCACCCCAACCAAATGAAAACAAGATCATTACACCATCATCATAACATCTCCAACATCACAATATTTCCATGATTGCATCTCTAAAACATTGCCATTGTTGGAACATCTTTGACAACTATGTTCCATCACCCCAACAAGTCTCCAATAGTTTCACTCTAGTTCAAGAAATTTAACAACATTGGACATGCTTGAATTTTGACAAGAAATGCACATGCTCCAATATTCTTGCTTTGACCTCATGATTTGAAGCACCATACATTTGAACTTTATAGGTTTGAATGATCATTACTTGGAACAAAAATTGAAGGATGGGACATGGGTTTTCTATGAGTTTTTTAAGCAATCCATAAGTTTTCAACATTTCTTGAAGGTATCCATGTTATGGTTTTGGTGTCAGAAAAATTTGGTCTCTAACTTGATGTGGAGTTTTTTTCCTACTTTTTTAAAAGAAGAAATGATGTAAGGTTGCAAAGACTTAGGTAGTTGTTTTTGGATTCCATTTAGTCTTTTTTTTCAACAAAAGGAGGTCGAAGGTCAAAACAAGCAACATTCAACCTTTCCTTATTGGTTCAACTCGATCATGTGGCTAGGTAATACCCAAGTTTTAATATTCAATTACTATTATTATTTGATTATAATTTATTTTCAAAAAGAAATGAAGAACTAACCCAATAAATTATAACATAATAATTTTTTTAAAACATGGGGAGAAAATTTTAATTAAAAAATTTGAAGGTCTCAAAAAAATCCAACTAACTTAAGTTGTGCATTTATCATCAAATAACCATATGTATATGATTTTGAACAAGTCAAAAAAGTTCAGGGATTTTAGATATCTATAACCACAAGGGGACACTAAATGTTAAAATTATACCGTAGCACCTTTAATATTTCAGCAATAGAGTGTTGAATAATTAATAAAATTTTAAAATTTAACTTTGGCACTTGATTTTATAATTTTATAATATTCAGCAGGTAATGGTTATATAAAATAATAATAAAAGGTCTTTTAGCATTATGGAATGGCCTTGGGTGTTTAGCCCAATGTTGGGCGATTCTCATTTTTTTGTGAAAATCGATCGATTTTGGTTCTTACATTATGTTATGAAAACCTAATTAGTCTTCTAATATATATATATTAGGGCGAGTGAAAACTGACCATGTTCTCAAGATTCTTATTGTTTTCCAAATTCACTTGGTTTTCAAATAGGGCGGTTCCTGCATATATGATAACAGTCGATTCTCTTAACCAATTATTACAACCCGGTTTTCTATTTTTTGAAATTAATATTTTATTAATTTATTATTAAATTTACTTTAAAATACATGGAATTTTTGGAATTTTTTATCCAAAATTTACAACTCCACAACTTCATCCTTTTCAAAAGCTCCTTCAAACTCCTCAAACTCTTCTTCTAAATTAGGATCACTCTCAATAAAATCTATTAAACTAGAAAGGGATTTACAACTTATCCTAGAATCATTGGGCCAATTTTTGCTTACAAACATCAATTTATCCAAGCTTGCAATTGTAAAATGACATTCTATTAAAACTGGTAAAACATACAATTGTTTAATTTTTTCCACTAATTTGGGCAATAATTCATTAGAAAATCATTTTCTAGAAGGAAAAACAATTATGGGGCACAAATGCATACTAAATATTTTTAACCAACTACTTTCAACAAATTATAAAGAAAAATAAAAAGTTAAATCTTCCAGAAATTTTTTTTGCTACACATCATCTTTCTTAAAAGGTTATTTTGTAGCAAAAAAAACTAGATATGGAATTAGAAGAAACATTTGATCTCTTTTGAAAGATTGTTTTTCATTCCCCTCAAAGGACAATTAATTTATTCTTCAAACTTTTTTTAAATATTAAGATGATCTGAATTGATATGTTTCTTCAATGCAATTATGCCATTAAATGAATTATATATGATTAATCCTTTCATAGCTTGTGTTTTTGGATTTACATTCAACATTGAATTATTCTAACAAAGAATACACCACATAGTTTGAGGAGTTATTGCATTAACTTATTTGTTATCATTAAGACAATAAAATGCCTAACACAATGCGTTTCTACTATTTCCTTTTCAAAATGTTCTTTAAGCATATAATTTTTTTATTATTAAATTTTAAAAATTAGGTTCTAAAGAGATGCAACACAAAGCAAAAGCAACAAGCAAACAAACACAAATGAGCATACCTATAGCATTGGAAGACAAAAAAAAATTTGTGACCAAAAATGAAACATGGGTTTCATCTTTATACACCTTCTTTATCCTTAACCCTAAATAGTGCTTCCGCTTCCTTAAGTGATGGTGGTTGTTTAAGAACCTTAAACCTTAAACTATTGAGAACTAGATGCAAGTTTTTTGAAATAACCTATCAAGTTCTCCAAAATAAAAAATAAAAAATAAAAAGAATAGATTCTCACAATTGATTTTTGTTCATGTGAGAACCAAAGGTTAGTTCTCCATCCAGTTTTCACAATGAACCATGTCAATTGGTTCTCACTGTGAAAACCAGTCTGAGAACCCGGTCAAGATTCGAGAACCACCCAACACTTGTCTAGATTACTTCAAATTGAAGGGAGTGTCTTTACAAGTCAACAATTCAAACCTTAGAGTGAAAATTTTGAATCACTATCCTTGCAATTGTGTGAGTCAAACCTAACATTGAAATTTTTTATTTTATTAAAATTTCCTCACAAATATTAAATATTTTTCAAAAGTTCGGCAAAAAAATTTTTTTTTAAAATTTATGCAAAAATGTTAAAGGTACTACCATATGTTACTTACATCAAACAAGGCATTCTTTGGGGTATTATGCAAAGGTACTTTTTCCTTCACCCTATTATTACCTTATTTTCTAATATGCACATATTTAAATCACACTTATATTTTATTTTATTTTTCATCAAATTTTGTACCCTATATTTATTTAAATTTTAACATTTAAAATTGTGAAAAATGGTGAAAACACCATTGAACATGGTAAGATCATGTGGTAACTATCTTTTCAACATAACATATGTGTTTAACATATCCTCCAACTAAATAATTAGGAGGTAACAAAACAAAAGACCTATCTAAAATGTAATTTTTTTTCTATTTAATTATTTAATTATCATTGGTGTGGATGGATTTTTCAATTCCAATTCCTCGATGTTCAATTACTAATTCACTTATTAGCCTATTAATTAAATAGGCCAACAATTAATACCAAAAATATGTATAACACATATGTTATATTTTTCCATTTTTTTCCCTAATATTGGGGATTGCCATATATCCTGCATTATTTATATATTTTTGTTTTCAAAATAAACATAATCCTACTATAAAATAAAATAAAATAATTTTCTTACCCAACAACCAATATATGGGACCTTATATTTTTGTTCATGTATTTTGAAAATTCAAAACAAAAATTCAAAACACCTTGGAAATTCTAAGGTTTCAAATATTCAAAACAATATTTCTTAGTTTTGGGAATCTTATTGTGCCTCCCAAAATTTTTAACGATTTCAATGTAGCCTCCATGGACAATCTATCTATGAAGCAAGGTTGTTTGTTTGTTTTGTTTTGTGCTTATGAGATCCACCAAACTAGGATGCTTCAAATTGCATTCTTGGTCTCTTTGGAAAGCTCTTGAGGAGGAGGGGTGCATCAGCTTGGTTCCATGACATTCGGATTTACGGTGCAAAAGTTCTTGAATATTGAATGATTTCTTCACTTAAAATTTTGGAGGAATTGGAATGTGCCTATTATATTTTTGGAAATATCTTGATGAGGAAGATTTAATGGAATTTATTTGCTAAGATTTGGATTCAAAATGTGGTAGATATTGATTTTTAACTGATTTCTACCACTAAAAATTCAAATAAATTCCAAAAAACCAGGTTGTGGAAGGAAAAATCAGTTGAGGACATGGTAACACTTTGGCCAACAACACAAGCCACACTAGTATATTATAAGGAAGAATTGGTGATTTTTCCTAAATCCAAACAATGTGAATTTATGGTGAGTTAGAAACAAATATGTGACCCAATTTGGCTCTAAATGCATTCACCACCATGATTTCTTTATTGATGGATTTTCACATGTCCATGAACTTAAGCTTATGAACTTTTCTTAAATAGTCCCCTTTTCTCCCAATGTGTGAAGTTAGGGAATGCGCCCAAATCTTTCAACTATTTTGCGATGCACCATATTGAAAATTAAACCTTTGGGGGTGTGTCAATGCATGGCCTATGATATGTCCTTAATCAGGACATGGGCTTAATGGAAATTAACATTGTGTTTTATGGCAATTCAAGGAATGTTCCATGATGCAAAGGTATTGCACTATGATGACATTAAATTTTATTTCAATTCATGATCATTGCCATCAAACAAATCAAAACTTCTTTTGCTAACAACTATCTTTTATTTTTTAGTTGAAGGCAATGTTTGTAACAAAAAATTTCTTCAATTAAAAATAGTTGTAATCAATTACTAGTTACATAGCAAAATATTTCGTATTTTTTTTAACAAGTCCATCCATTGTTATATGGTTTACAATTGTTGCCCCCGTACAAATATTATGCAACTATTTTTCTAATGATTTTTGCAAAACATGTATGAATCATCAATGAACACACGATGGTAACAAATTGAAATTACATAACTACTTCCCTTAACCTACCTAGGCTATATATGTTACCTACCTCCCTACCTATCCCTATTACATAAATGAATCATCATTAGACCCATGGCACTTAGGCTAGGCCACCTAGCTAAAGACATGTAAGCTAGATGACATTTAACTTAAGGAAAGTAAGTAGGCCACATGGAATGTAAGCTAAACATAGACCTACATACATAATAAGCTAGGTGATACCTATTTTAACTTAGTGTTAGGTAGGTTAGTCTATTTAAAGTAGGCCTAAACCTAAGTAACCTAGGTGGCACCTAGCCTAATATAAAGTTTAATAAATTAGATGCACCTAACAAGTATGAGAACTTGAACTTTTCGTAGCATGAAAGAAGCCTTTAGGCCTTAAAATAATCAAATTTTGTTGTTTGGAGACAGTAGGACCAAGAATTTAACAACCAACCATTGAAAGAAGGGTCTTGCACTTACATTATATATATAAATTGGTCCACAATGTTAATAAAACATAGTTTCACCATATGGGTTCTATGGGAAGGGCTAAAATCCCAAATTTCCCAAAGCCAATACAACTAATATGCAATAACTATGGTGTGCATTGTTCGACCAGCATATGCTCTAGAGTACATACAAACAATTAACAAATAAACAAAGACTAAACTTCAAACACATTGAAAGTTGTGGTACACTATTGTTTTCCATAACATAATAATGTATTGAAAAGAAAGTTCTTAAAAAGAAGTGAGCAAGCTCACAAGACAACTTGTTATAAAACCATATTATACAAAAATTTGGTCTATTGCATGGCAAAACATTTGCTTGCAATTAATGATGGAACACACTAGTACTCAATTCCTCTATTTCAAATTAAAATGAGCTAGGCCACTATTCATGATTAAAATATTTATGGCCATAAGGTTTTGGAAGAAACCAAAGAAGGGGTCCATATTGAAATAACCCAAGAATGGTTTACTTGGTAAACAACTTATAGAACCACTAGTGTGAGGGTTTGCAATGATTATTGTTTGGAAAAAGTGGACAATAACATTTTTTGTGTTTATTGATCTTAAGTTTGGGTGCTACAAAATAGCTTTGTGGCTTAATACTTCGCTACTTGATAGAGTCACCTTTGGGTTTTATTGGTTTTATTGGTGGAGATCTTATCACCGTCTTTTGCTAAAGGATTAAAACAAAGGCTACTACTATTTGATTCCTTGAGGTCTTGAAGCATTTGGTTATATAGCCATGGTCAAAAGTAATAATGCATTTTGTGTGTCACGGTTAGGTGCACACAACAAAAATAAAAAAACACGTGGCTTTTTTATGTGCAATTTTTTTTGATTTGGTTGTAAAGTTTTTTGCTTGTGTTAAAATTTGCAAAACATCAATAATAAGTTGGCAAAGCTATTGAAGCTTGGGATTCCTCATGCTACTTCTAATTGCGTGTTTTAGGGTTTTGATGGGATGGGCCCAGGTGAGGTTCTTGCCATTTACAAGTCGTTCAAACTTAAGGATCGCAATGCTATGACCTATTACAAAAAAGATGCATCTAGAATATTTCTAGATAACTTAGGTTTACAAGGTCCATAAATAGTGTGGTTTATAATTTTGTAAATCGAAATAGTTACTATCCAAATCTACATATGTAAATATTTCAAAATGGGGCTATTATAAAACATAATACACCTTTTTTTCTTAGACGTGAATTTTTTACATGGAAAGATTATGGTTGTTTTTTTATTCATTCACTAATGGGGTCCAAAAAAGTAATAAGAAGTGATATTTTATTCATGGCTAAACAAAGATAATTTTCTTATTATGGGTAGATGATTAATGGAAGAAAAATTGTTCCTTGATTTTAATTAACATAAAAAATTTGTTCAAATAATATAACAAAAAAAAACTTATATATCTCTATTGTTTACTTTCTCTTAATCTCTAGGTTGCTTTCACATTCTATCTCACTACCTCTCTCTCATTTGCTTTTTCAGACTTTCATTTTATTTATTTATTTATATTATTATTTTAAAAAATCTTGTTCATTATGTATGTGTGTGTTTTTCTCACTTTCTATTTCATTCACTTTTTGTCTCACTAATGAGAATTCCCCAAACCTTAAATCAACTCTCTCCACCCCAGTTCAAACCCTACAACACCACTTGACCATACACTTTTCAAAACCTATTTGTAAATATCAAGATTTCAATCTTTAAATGTATTTTATTTGTAATATTTTTCAAATATACGAATGGACTTTACAATAAATAATCGAATTTCAAAACTTTTATTGAATTTAAACTTATTATCGAATTTCACAAGTTATAATTGAATTCCACTTTACAACTAGATTATTTTCCAACATATAATTGATTAGAATGTTCAACTTGTTATCTTCTACATATCATTGGATCTCCCAACCTAGGATTGGATTTCTTAAATTTTTAAAATTTTCAACATATTATCTAAATTTCAACTTATTATCAAATTTTCCTACTTACAATCGAAATCATGCATAGAATCAGATTTTCCAATTTATAGTCAGATTTCATCATATATTCTTATATTCCAACATATAATTCAATTCCAATAGTTTCACAAAAAAAAAGGATTTTGCAACTTATAATCCAAGTTTCCAAAGTTGAAATCCAATTCCATCTTATAATCACATTTTCCAACATTCAATCAGAATCCAACATGTAATCAGATTTTAGAAACATACATCAGATTTGCAAACACACTATTGGATTTCAACATCTTCTTAGAATTTGCAACTCATTATCACCTTTCACAACTTATAATCACATTTATCCACATAATTGGATTTTCCAATATGTAATTTGATTTTCCACCATATAGTTGGATTCCATCATATATTCAAATTTTCCTACATACAATTGGATTCCTAAATTTGGAATAATCTTTTATGTGTTGGTGTCACTTTTGGTGAAACATGTATCATATTTGCAGATTTTCTAGTTCTTGATACCCATTTATTAATTGTCCAAAGGCCACACTTGTGACCGAATTAAGGTGTAGGTTAATAATAATTAATTTTAAAAAAAAAAAAAGAAAAAAGATTACACAACTTGTAGGATTAATGGAAGATGGTCCCATTAGTTAACCCCATTAAAGAAAACCTATTTTTAGATTTTTTTGCCAATAAAATCCCAAAGTGTTCTCGCCACTAAACCTATGGACATAAAATCAAGTTTTAAAATGTGTAAAACAAGAAAATTCAATAAGCTTGTACCCTTTATTTCACACCTTTTTCTTAAAAGCCCACTTTGCAATTCTTCAAAAGGAAATCATATTACAACAATTCAAGGTATTTTGATTGAAATTTAAACCAAAGTGAAAAATGAAAAATTACATTCAATAACTTTTGCAATTGATCTCTTTGGCGTATTCGTGTAATGTATTCACAAAAATATGTAGCAAAATTTCCCATACAATCACAAAAGTGTCGGTATCATTCAATTTCTCCTATCTGCTTTGACCTTAGGCTAAAAACTTTTCTTCAACCTCATTCTATACATCCTCAAAATTGTTTAGGAATTAATGGTTTGCAACATTCATACATGAAGTTTGTCATGGTCCTCCTTGTTTTGCCTTTCAACAATGTTGTTTCCCTTATTTATGTCATCCTCGTATTCTTTACTAGTATCTACTTCTATGTGGTATGGAACAATTGTTGGAGTCATTTTTCCATCCTCCATTATTTTTTCTCTAACTTATAATGTGTTAGTTTTTTCATGGTCCTCAATTTCATTTTATTTTTTGGGCCTTGATTATATTCTTCTATCTTTGCTTGAGATTTGTCCATTGAAAATTTCACCCTCTCTTCCTTAGAGATTCCTTGCCACCATTATTTGGATCCTCCAAAAATCTCACAAACAAAAGAGATTGGTATGATGCATGAATTATTCCTTTTCTTTGCTACTTTTTATTTTTTTTAAATAATTGTCATCTTCCACAAGTGTCCACCAAATTTATTGCAAAAAACAATAAAGATGTATGGGCATTTTTGAGAATTAGTGATATGCAAAATGATTTTTAGGCATTTTAGTGATGACAACCTATTCTTAGATGGCTTTATGGAAATACTTTTTACTATTATTTTTTTCTTTTTAAAATATTTTTATCCACGAAAATATAGATTGAAAATTTATGAAGTCTTGCAATTTGCACCAATTCCTTTTTAAGTCCTATGTTTGTGTCCACACTATGTAAATGCATGAATTCCTCACCTTTGTTTATTCATTCGTGCCTACATATAATAGTTCTTACTTCCAATCTTAATGCATACACTAGTTGCCTTCCCAAGCTTGTGTCAGGATAAACCTTCTAACTACATGTCATTATAATTTTCTTTAAATGTGATGCATTTACACTACTAAAAATCTTGTCATTTGCAACTAGTCACTATGCAACTAGCATGCAACTGATTATTGTTTGCAACTATCCTAGTCATGTTTACAATTACAAATTTGGTCTTGTATAATTTTTGGGCCATACAGTTGTATGTGCAACTAACATGCAACTAAATGTGTACAACATGGACACATGTCCTAAAATAATGGCCTAAACTTATACATACTTAAATTATTATACTTAATATATCTCATAGGTTATATATAATAATGTTATGTACCTTTAGTACTAAGGTTAACCTCATGCTAACTTAGGCTAGCCTAAACTAACTTAGGTTAAAATAACCATGGTTAAACTAACATAGGCTAAATAAACAAAAAAGTTAAACTAACCATGGTTAATTAAGTCAAGCTAAAATAATTATGGCTAAAATAAATTAAATTAAATTAAATTAAATTAAATTAGGCTAAGCTAACCATAGTTAAATTAAATTAAGTTAAACTAACCATAATTAAACTAAGTTAGGCTAAAATAATTATGGTTAAACTAAATTAGGATAAAATTAACCATGGCTAAATTTATTAGGCTAAAATGATTATGGCTAAATTAAATTAAGATAAAATAAATATGGTTAAATTAAGTTAGATTAAAATATGTATGGTTACACTAAATTAGGCTAAAATTAACAATGGTTAAATTAAGTTAAGCTAAATTATGTTAAATTAAATTAAACCATGGCTTAAATTTATTTTATTTTATTTTATTTTGGAATATTTTTTCAGAAAATGTAAATTTGATTTAATTTTTTTTCAAAATAAATTAATATGATAATATTAAATTTTATTATAAATAATCATAATTATTAATTAAATTTTTATTATAATTACAATGATAATCAATTATATATATATATGTATACTCAATAGGTATTATATATTTAAAATTTATTATTTATGTTAAAATATTAATGTAAATAAGCTACACTAATTAACCTACAAGTATATAAACATCATAAGCTAATTATTAATTTAAACTAAATAATAACATTAAAATAATATTTTCATTAAGTAATCATAATTAAGTATTTAAAATATCCTATAATCATATTTGAAGTGTAAAAGAAAAGGAGTAATGAAAAACTAACAAGGAAAAAAATAAGAAAAATAAACTTTCCAAGTTATAAAACGTTTTGTTTCTGGTTTTTTTTCATTGGACCTCTCTTACTTTCAAACCTCATAACTTTCTTATTTCTTATCCATTTTAAATGATTTAAAGTGTTATAGGAGCGCCACCTAAAGTCCTACAAATCACATTGGAATTCTAATAGCAAAAAAAACATAAAATGAACTTTCTGGGTGTTTAAGAACCGGCCTTTGTAGTGTTCAATAGTTTTTTTTTGGAGTTTTTGACCCCCTTTACTTTGGGGGGCCATAAATTTCTCATTTCTAATTTTTTTTCAATGATTCTTAGTGTTAGATGTGCCAAGAGGAGGGCTTCAAGTTTGTTTTGCACACCAAAAGCAACAGAGCCTTCCCTTGGCTGGTATAATCTAATACAATAGTTGCATCTAATGTGCAACTAGGTTGGTTCATGAGGTATGCAATGGAATGTTTCAACCCATATCCTTTGGCATTGAATTCTATTTGAATTAATATATAAGTAGGAGCAATAGTTATGTAGTAGCCAAATATTAAGTGCCATTGGGGATGAGTGAATGAAAAAAACTTGACCTTTATGAAATGGTTAAACCTAAAAATAAAATTAGACTATTTTAAACCTATCTATATAACCTAAGCCTAACTACTTTTCAACCTATTTGCATACCTAAGTAAACTTACTTAATAGGGTTTAATTATTACATACCTACTTATGCACCATGTGTCAACATCTTATTAGTCATTAATTAGACGATTTAGATTTCATTGATTAATATTTAAAATTTTAAAAATAGGTGGGCTTTGATTACCACGTGTCCACCATATAATTGATGTTAAATTGAACACACGTCAAATGGTCAATGAACGTTCCATGGTGTGCCACGTGGCATCATCCTAGTGGTAGAAATTTTAATGATTGAAATTAATCCAATGAATTTTTAATTTTGAAAATACAAAAAATTTAAATAGTGACATGTGTCCACAAACTAGTTGTTTAATTTTTAAACATGTGTCATATTTTGATTAGTTGCATTGTAGTTGCAAGGAAAGTTGCACATAAGGTGCAACTACATTTGGATTTGTATGTATGTATGAACATGTATATTAACATCGTATATATATGTTGCATACGTAGTGTCACATGCAACTAAATGTCATGTGCAACTTGTCTTATGCAAGTACACAAATTTGCAATTGCATATGTCGCATGCAACTGAATTTTAGTTGCAGATGACAGTTGCAAACCCAAAATTTCTAGTAATGTTAATACAAAGTAGATGGGTTCCTATTCATTGCTACTAATATATTGTGTATTGTCATGGTGCACTAAATTATATCCTTGTCTTTTTAGAAAAATCAAATAGATATCTTCTTGACAACATCTAAGAAATTAACAACTACAAATTATCCTATTAACGCACATTACTAGATGGATCATGGTTGTGAGGAACATTTTTCTTCATTGGGTTCTTGTTCCTTGTCTAGCCTACCTATTATTTAGGTGTTTAAATGTTGCCATGGTGTTCATCCAATTAGATGGCTTTAAAAACAAAAAAACTAAGTGTGTCCTAGATCATATTGGATGATTTCTTGGAGTATTTATTCTTCATATCCCTTTTCATTGGTTTTATTTTGTTTGCATCTATGCCTCCAATTTTTTTCAAATTTTACTTTTGTATATTGCTTAGAAAATTATACCACAAGGTAATGTAATGTAATGATAATCCATTTCCTTTTAATATTTTATCTTGAATGTCCAAAGAAAGTCTTAAAACTTTTTTCTTACTAAAAGTAAACTGCTTATCAAGTTTTTGGTTGACATTTTTTATTGTCCATTGGTTGTGATATGTTTTTCTAGTGTTTTCCACAAGTTTCTTTGTGGTAAATTGTGTTGTTAGTTACAATTAAACCTTTTGCAAATTGCTTCCCTCAGGGATTCATTTAGTGTTTTGGTTACCTTCATTGTAGTGTATAATGGCAGCATTCCAATTTGAAGGAAAGGTTGAGCTCACCATCTTTATTGATGGATTAGGAGGTGTATGTTATTGAGAAACATTTAGTTTCCAACTTGGAACTATGCACATTTCAAAAGATGATGCATATGATGACAACAACAATGTTATGAATCTATATACCAAGTTTTAGTCTTTAGCCTATAGGGATTACAATGGTTGGTCAATGAAGGAATATTGAAAATTGTTGGGGAAAATATGTTGAAAAGCTCTTAAAACATTGTCTTGATGCTAGGGAGTGCTACATCTATTGCCAATGATGTTGGCCATGGTGTGGAATCAAGTAGGAACTAGTTGCTATTAGAACGGAATTTCAATCATCTTTTCCTAGTCACAAAACAACATTCATAGACTTGTTTGACTCTTTTGATGAAGATGGAATGTGCCAAATTCTTTCAACCCTTCAACGTCCTCCCCTTTGAATCATTACATTGTTAACTACCACAAATATCATTTCAAAACATCAAAAGTATTTCATTTCGCTAGAAAATATCATTCATGTTGTAAACACATTTCACTTTTAAGGTCCCAATAATGAATTGAGTTAATGAACTACACCCACATTTCCTACTAGTGGTGTGTGCCAGATCAAAAAAGTATTACGCAAGGATTAAAAACCTAGGAAATTGTATTTTAATCAGGCTATTGGCAAACCATTAAAGTGTAATGATTAGTTTACTAAACGCATAGATCTTTTGTGAATATTTGTTAACTTTATAAGTTAGGATTTGTAGAATCTCAACAAAATTAGGCTTTCAATGTGAATCATTTTGTTAACACTTATGAAATGATGTTTTCATCTAGATTAGTATGTAATTGTGATCTTGTCCATAAAAGAACAACTTCATTGTTTGCTACTAGTTCAATGGCAAAAGGAATCCCTCCAATAAGTATTTCCTAACACAACATTGCATAGTTGTATACATCTAACTTTTATGTGAGCTTGGGCATGTTAGTGTCATCTTTCAATGCCTATAGCACTTTGAGTAACCTCCAAAACATTTTGCTAGTTATTAAAACATTTAAACTTTCACAATCTCCCACTACAAACTCTAGAGATGCAATAAGAATCATTTTTCCATTCTCTTCAATCACATGTTTTTGCAACTCCACTACATCTTCAAATTTTCCTTGAGATTTCATTTCCATCCATTCATGCTTTCCACATTTTACACACTTGTCATTCATCTTTTTTATCATGGCCACAACCTTGTCTTTTGATGTGTTTAGGTCTAGAACCCAAATAAGGATATTAGAGGTCTCAAAATCTCTGTGTAATAATACATTGACATGGAGTTTTTCCATTCCCATTGTAATGCACCACATCATGCACAATTTCATGGATCATGTGTCCATTAAAAAGTGGATCAATCTTTGATGTTACAGTTGTGAATTGTTTTATCAAGTAGATTTCATAGATTTCCCAATATGGTTTCCATGATGATCCACAATGATGAAATTCCCTTTGTGACAATGCAAACCTCCAACACTTCGTAAATACTAAAAGCCTTTTAGATCATCATCACAATTCCTAGTTTCCCTCAAACATTTTCACAACCACATGCATAGATTGAATATTCCACATTTCCAAATGCATGTTAGCCTTATTAAACACTTCGTTCCTTGCTTGGACTTCCTTCCTACTACCATTACACACTTTGTAAATTCCTTATTTCCTCATAGCTTTGTCCTACATGTTGGAAATAAAGAAAAACCCAAAATAGGGACATCTATTTAGGATAGGCAATCCTTTGGAAAATTAAAAATCTCCCTTATTTTGTTTCTTTACATTTTTTTCAACCTCTAGCAATGCGTGATTTCTCACAAACCTTTAAAAGCCATTTTTGAACATCAATCCCAAGAACAAATAAAAACATAGTTCACAAAAAGTGGCATGCTATAGATAAATGGCATTTTGTCCTTTCCTCCTTATTCTCCCAATTTTAGAGGTTCAAATTTCTATTATTCCTTGGTTTTTCCCACGTTTGGACATTAATTTTAATTCCTTAGTGCACCTAACTGCAATATGTATATGGGTGCGTCTTCTTTCACAACAAATTTTGACAACAACCAACCATAC
>Ga0116231_10009848_pt1 | contig 15777 bp, 10 predicted proteins | sample S1TSphgellanicum_2_FD_89695 | JGI IMG/M metagenome (GOLD analysis project Ga0116231, IMG submission 89695) | Host-associated microbial communities from peat moss isolated from Minnesota, USA - S1T2_Fd - Sphagnum magellanicum MG | ecosystem: Host-associated > Plants > Peat moss > Unclassified...
CCCCTCCGGAATTACGGTGCGATCGGCGATCAGGTAGTCCATGAATTCGACGCCCATCGTGCCCGGATAGCCCAAATAATTGACTTGCAGCGGCGCTGCCCGCAGGGCGAAGATATTCGTGCGGGCGTACTCCGTATAGCCGCCGAGGTCCACGGCTATGTCGATCCCGTGGCTGCGCGAGAGCAGCGCCACGCCTTCGTCGGATTCATCGCGCACGTCGACGAATCTGTCGAAGGCTCTGCGCAGCCGCGAACGCATCGCGTCCTCGGGTCGAGGCCCGAACGCAAACGCCGTGATCTCGAAGCGGCTCCGGTCGTGCATCTCGAATAATTCAGCCGTGACGAGGGAAACAGCATGTTCGTAGAAGTCCGCGGAGAAGTAGCCCACCCGAATCTTTGCGCCTCTCTGGAGTGCAGGCATGGCGAGTGCCGCATGACGCGTATTTTCATTGACCGCCCACGTCTTGGCGGCGCGTTTGTGCAACAGTGGCGAATCCACGAGAGCTAATACCGGAAGCGGGACTGCGACAGGTTTGTACGCCTTGAGTCCCGCGGTCAATTCCTCCAATTCCGTGTCTCGACCACTCCAGTCGCAAATCTGCATCTTTGCGTATAGCAGCATACCCAGCAGGTATTTTCGGTCCGGTTCGATTGCCTTGGCTTTGTTGTAGCTTTCGATAGCCGCCTCGAATCGGTGCATTCGCAGCAGTGAGGAGCCGAGCCCTTGGAAAGCCGCGGCCAAACTCGCCTTGAGATCGATCGCCTTCGCGAAACTGGCGACGGCGGCCTCATGTTGGCCCAACTCCTGAAGCACGCTGCCCCGATTGCAGTACGCCTCGGCGTAGCCGCTCCTGATGCGCAGCGCCTGGTCGTAACTGGCAAGAGCCTCCTGAAGTCGCCCAACGTGGAAGAGCGATATACCGCGTCCCTGAAACGCTTCGGCCATATCCGCGTTCAACTCGATGGCCCGATCGTAGCTTGAGATCGCCGCCTCAAATTTGCGCAGCTCGTGCAGCACGTTGCCGCGATTCACGTAGGCAGGCGCATAGGTATCATTCAGTGCGATCGCTCTCTCGTAGCTCGTCACGGCCTCGTCGAATCGCGCGAGCTCCTTGAGTGCGGATCCGCGATTGTAGTGCGACAGAAAATCTTTCGGATTGAGCGCAAGCGCCTGATCGTAGCTCTGCAGGGCTTCGTGCCATCGAGCCAGGCGGTCCAGCACCGAACCACGATTGCAATAGGCGCGCGCATGCGCCGAATCGAGCGCAATGGCCCCGTCATAGTCGACGAGAGCCTCTTGCCAGCGGCCGAGTCCGTTCAGAGCATTCGCACGCTTGTAGAGCATTTCGGCTCGATCGCGGTTGCTTTCAATGAGTTCGCTATACAACTGGACTGCCAGTTCGTAGCGCTTCTCCTGGAGCGCCGCGGCCGCCGCGGCAGTCAATGCTTCGAAAGTTTGTCGCATCGAGGACGGGCCTATTCAGAAAGTAGATCGCCCAATCGGCGGGAAACTGATTGCCAGGAGTAGCGAGTCCAGATGTCGTGTCTCCCGTCGAAGGCCGCAGCGCGAAACGCCGGCGCTTCGTCCGTCATGCGCTGCATTTGCTCGACGATGCTGTCGATGTTGGGCTCCAAGTGATTACCATGGGGGGTGGTCATGCGCATTGAATCGATTTTCAGGCAGTGCTGGGTCGTACAAAAGTCATCCGTTGCACCACCACGGGTGACAATGACTGGTACCCCCGCGGCCAGCGCCTCAAGCACTGGAATATTGAAACCTTCAGCACGGTAAGGCGCCACATAGACATCGCTCGCGAAGTACAGGGCCGCAATGGAGGTCTGCGGTAGATTGTGCGGCACGTATCGAATCGACGATGCCACATCCGGATGGGTGACGTTCGCATTGAGCTTTCGGGCTTCCACAACGGCCTCTCCCACCAGCGTGCCGTAGAGTGCGTCGCCGCCCTTTAGGATGAGTACCGAATTCTTGTTCTTCAGACGGTGGTGCGCGAATGCGGCTACCAAAGGCCCGATTCCCTTGTTCCAGGACATCGAGCCGATATTCAGAAAGACAAACGCGTCGGCAGGTATCTTGAGGTCGGAGCGAACCTGGGAGCGGACACGCTGCTGGGGTACGTCGAAGATCGCGGGATCCACGCCATGAGGTATCGTATGAATCCTCTCCTCCCTGAATCCGAGCGCCAGGAACCCATCCTTGGACCATCGAGATGCCGTAATGAGTTCCACGGAATCGAAATCGACCCCGTGCTCATCGCCGGCTGGACCGACGATCGAATTGGGCGGAAATTTCCCGAATTCGCAGGTGCCGAATACGAATGTTCGCTCGGCTTCACCAGCGTAGACGCGCAACGGCCAGCTGATACGATAAATACGGTCCACGGGTAAGCTTAGGGGCGGACGCAATCCACGCAGGACTGCTTTTGATTCCGGACTGAATCCGGAGTCGACGTGCTCCCACTCGGGCCGGTAGAACGGGACGTCCGCATGAAAGACGTGAAACCGCGGATCGTTTACCAGGCACAGCGACTCATGTTGACCCACCAATGCATAGGAGTGAGAGCTGCTTCTCCATCCCTCTATCAGCAGGCTTCTTACGGACATTCAGCGTCCCACTCCGCGACTCCGCTGCACGATAAAATTTTCATACGAGTTCGCGTCAAAAGCTTACCTGAATTCCCGCACTGCGACAGGTGAGCTTGTGCAAGTGGAGGGTGAGCGCGGCGCTGCCTTGCTCGCATGCCTCCCCAGCATGACGATAGAATCCACCGTGTCGCCGCAGAGGGTCGTCTGACGATTCCCGCACCAGGTAGGCTGGATGGATGACCAAGTCGCTCGGCACGTAATAGTGAAGGATGTCGTGTGACGGACAGACGAATCATCTACGTTCTGGAGCCATTTCCCAATCCACATGGCGGAGTGGCCATTATCTATCGTCACGTGGAAATCCTGACGGCTCATGGCATCTCGGCCTTCGTGCATCTACCCGAACGCCCTGAAGTCGATTTCTATCGAACGACGGCGCCGCAACTCATAGGCAACGTCTCGTTCAACTTGACCGACATTCTCGTCATTCCTGAGACTCTCGGGTGGGCACTGCGGCAATTCAAACCGACCCCGCTTCGAAAGCTGCTGTTCTGTCAGAATCACAATTACTTGCCGCCCGTTTCCAATCCTGGCGATGCGCTTGCCGAGTGGGGCGTGCATGGAATCATTGCGTCGAGCGTGGCAATTCAAACGCATCTCCATACTCGCTTTGGCCTCCCTGACGTCCCGCTCTTACCCTGCGCCGTAGACCCGGTGCGCTTCGCGCCAGTTCAAGATAAAAAGCGCCAAATTGCATTCATGCCGCGTAAATTACCGGCAGATGCAGCCGCGATCGAGGCAGCTTTCAAGCGCCGCCACCGACGCTTTGCCGATGTGCCCTGGGTGGCGATCGACGGGGTCTCACAGCCCGAGGCGGCTCGAGTATTGAATGAAAGTGGCGTATTCCTCTCGCTCTCGAGCGGCGAATCGTTGGGCTTGCCTCCGTTGGAAGCCATGGCCAGCGGGTGCCTGGTAGCCGGCTACCACGGTGGCGGTGGTCGCGAATACATCAACGATTTGAACGGATGGTGGGCGGAGGCCGGAGACCGCCAAGCGTGCGTCGATGGTCTTGCCGCCGCCTTCGATCTACTCGACCGGCGTGATCCAGAATTGGAACTACGTCGCGCCGCGATGATGCAAACGGTCGCCCAGTACAGCCCACAACGCATGGAAGCGGCATTGTTGGATTATTGGCGCGTTGAACTCGCGAACCAGCCTTAAGAGGGAATACCCTGGAGGGTCGATCGATCTTCGCGATATATACTGGCTACTAGATTCACATGACTATCCATCCATCGTCCGTCATGGGGGCGCCAATCACACCCAACCCTGACCACACTCCCATGATGCAGCAGTACCTGCGCATCAAGGCTCAGCATCCGGGCGAGCTGTTGTTCTACCGGATGGGCGACTTCTACGAGATGTTTTACGACGATGCGCGGCGCGGGGCGGCATTGCTCGATATCGCGCTCACGCAACGCGGTGCCTCGGCCGGGGCTCCGATCCCCATGGCAGGCGTGCCTGCAGCTGCGCTCGACACATATCTGGCGAAATTGGTGCGCAAAGGCGAATCGGTCGCGATCTGCGAACAACGCGGCGACCCTGGCAAGACCAAAGGCCCCATGGAAAGGGAGGTGGTGCGCATCGTCACACCCGGCACCATCACCGACGAGGCGCTGCTCGATGAGCGGCGCGACAATCTGCTGGCGAGCATCATTGAACGCAATGGCCACTATGGATTGGCTTGGCTGGATCTCGCGGGTGGGCGATTATGCGTGATGCAAGTGGCAGGGCTGCCGGCCCTGGAAGCCGAAGTCGAGCGCTTGCGTCCGGCCGAAATATTGATACCCGAGGGCACGGCGGCGCCGTTCGATGAATCTTCGGTCTACGCGCGCACATTGCGCTTGCGCGCACCATGGCATTTCGATCCGGACTCCGCCCTCCATGCCCTGACCCAGCAGTTCAAGACCAAGGACCTCGCAGGCTTCGGCTGCGCGGACCTGCCGTTGGCCACGGCGGCGGCCGGGGCGTTGCTCGCGTACGTCCGCGAGACCCAGAAGGCCGCCCTGCCGCACCTCATGTCCATGAGTACCGAGGACCGCGATGCGGCGCTGATCATGGATCCCGCCACCAGGCGCAATTTGGAACTGGATGTCAGCCTGGCGGGAGTTTCGGAGCTCACGCTGGCGGGAGTTTTCGATCGCACCGCGACGCCGATGGGGGGCCGCTTGTTGCGTCGTTGGCTGCATCGACCCCTGCGCGACCACCAAATGCTGCGCTCGCGCTACGACGCGGTCGCGACGCTGATCGACGACGCGGTTTACGCAGAGATCGGGGAAACGTTGCGTGGTGTCGGCGATCTGGAAAGGGTCTTGGCACGAGTCGGTTTGCGCTCGGCACGGCCTCGTGATTTGACGCAGCTCCGCGGCGCATTGGCGGTGCTGCCGCAATTGATTGCGCTGGTCGGCGCGCTCGGCTCCCCGCATCTGCGCGATTTGATCGGCGCCGTGGGTGAGCACCACGATGAGCATGTCTTGCTGTGCCGGGCACTCGTCGAGAGTCCACCGCACCACCTCCGTGACGGTGGTGTCATCGCCTCTGGGTTCGACGCGGAGCTCGACGAGCTGCGCCTGCTCGGCAGCGACACCGAAGCTTTCATGCAGGACTTGGAGAAGCGGGAGCGAGAGCGCAGCGGCTTGTCCAGCCTCAAGCTCGGCTTCAATCGAGTGCAGGGATTTTTCATCGAGGTGAGCCGCAGCCAAGCGACCCACGTCCCGGCGGATTATCTGCGGCGCCAGACGGTGAAATCGGCGGAAAGATTCATCACCCCGGAGCTCAAGTCCTTCGAGGACCGGGTACTTAGAAGCCGCGATGGTGCTTTGGCGCGCGAGAAGAGTCTGTACGACGGACTACTCGACTCGCTGTCGGCCAAGCTCGCGTCCCTGCAGGCGGCGGCTGCTGCGATTTCACAGATCGACGTCCTCAATACCTTCGCCGAGCGGGCGGTCGTACTCGATTGCGTGAAGCCGCAACTTAGCAACGACCCCATGCTCTGGATCGACGCCGGTAGACACCCGGTCGTGGAGCGCGCCAGCCGCGAGCCGTTCATACCCAACGATTTGCGGCTCGACGACTCGCGCCGGATGCTAATCATCACTGGCCCGAACATGGGCGGCAAGAGCACCTATATGCGCCAGACCGCCCTCATCGTGGTTCTCGCGCACATCGGTTGCTTCGTGCCGGCGAAGCGGGCGGTCATCGGGCCGCTAGACCGCATTTTCACGCGCATCGGGGCATCGGATGATCTGGCCGGCGGGCGCTCGACCTTCATGTTGGAAATGACGGAAACCGCCAACATACTCAACAACGCAACGGACAAGAGTCTCGTGCTGATGGATGAGGTCGGGCGCGGCACCAGCACATTCGATGGATTATCGCTGGCATGGGCTTGCGCAGGCCATATCGCCAAACGCCTGCGTGCCTTCACGCTTTTCGCGACGCATTACTTCGAACTCACCAGCCTTCCCGCGGAAATTTCCGGTATCGCCAACGTGCACGTCGAGGCCATGGAGCACGGTGACCGCCTGATATTCCTGCATGGCGTCAAAGAGGGACCGGCCAACCAGAGTTATGGCCTGCAAGTGGCGGCGCTCGCGGGGATTCCAAAGTCTGTGACCACGCAGGCGCGCCGTTATCTGGCCGAGTTGGAACGCGAACGAGACGCCCTCAGATCGTTCAACTCTCCGCAGGGTGAACTTGCGCTATTTCCCTCGCCGCCGCCAGCTGCTCCCATGGTGCCCTCGCTGCAGGCCGCCGCCTCTTTGCCGGCGGCGCTTCTCGAACTGCGCGCCACCGATCCGGATACATTGAGCCCGCGAGCTGCGTTGGAGCTTGTTTTTCGGCTCAAGGAACTCGATGCCAATCAAGCTTCTTGAGATGCGAGGAGCCCCTCCGACGCATTGAATCGGCCGCTGCGCAGGAACGCTGCGGTCTGCGCGGCGACGGCCGCCGAGAAAGGCAGACCGGAATGGCTCACCGGCATTACCAGGTGCTCCTTCATGCCGGCGATCCGGGTTTCATCGACGTAAATGGTGCCGTCGCTGCGACCGTCATGCGTGTTCACGATCCTGCCCAATCCCACGCCTAAACTGCCCGCGATCACCCCAAGATCTCGATTTTGCGCCCATCGGCGCTCGCGCTGAACCAAAAGTTCCTCGCGCACCGAACGGCCCATGATGATCCTGCCGATCGCCCAACCGGCCAGATTGTGAGCCGCTCTGCTGCCGGCGAGGGGGGACCCGAGCAACACCACACGTCCCGGAGGAAGCGACGCGTCGCCGATTTGCTCGAACATCTTGCAAATGACCAGACCACCCAGGCTGTGCCCGACGAGGTGCAGGGTATCGGTACGTAGTCGGCAAAGCAGCCTCCACAATGAGCGCGCGTTGACGACAATACCGGCGCTCAAGGAGCGGTACGCGAACAGCGGCGTCGCGGCGCCGAGCTCCGCCCTCAAACGCCTGCGCAGCAGCGTGCCTTCCAGTCCGGTCATCCAGAGACCATGCACGTAGACGACCGTGGTTTTCACGTCCTGCCGGCCCTACCGCCGCAGGTCTGCGATCACGGCGCGGTTGCTGTCCGAGGAAACCATGGAGAGCGCCTCACCGCCGCTCATCCAGCGATACTGAACGTGCTCGCTCAAGGTTACATCGACCCGTTTGGACAGCCGTAAGCAGAACGCATGCTCGAGATTTATCACGACCCCGGGTGCGTAGACCTTGCCGAACGAGGCGAGAATCTCGTACGTCTGGGTCCACTGCAGGTTGATCAGTACCCCCTGAGTGATCCCGGTCTCCTCCTCGAGCTCGCGCCGTGCCGCCCGGTCGGGCAGCTCGCCCCATTCCAGGCTCCCGGTCACCGACTGCCAGAAGCCAGCGGGCCTGCGCCGCTCCAACAGCAAGAACTCCTTCGCCTCCGTGTAGATGACGATGAGTACCGACTCGGGCCGCCTGTACTGCTGCATTCACTCGATCTTGGGCGGTGTGCGCACGCGGATATGGACTTCACGCAGCTGCTCTTCCGTGACTTCGGTAGGAGCATCCGTCAAAGGATCCGCGGCTGTTTGTGTTTTGGGGAATGCGATCACGTCGCGAATGCTTTCCGCACCCGCCATCAGCATGGCAAGCCGATCCAAACCGAAGGCGATACCGCCGTGCGGCGGCGCGCCAAATTTGAGCGCATCCAACAAGAATCCAAACTTGGACTTGGCCTCCTCGGTGGAAATGCCGAGCAGATCGAAGACCGCCGACTGCAGCTCGGGGTTGTAGATACGCACGGAACCGCCGCCGATCTCTGAACCGTTCAACACCATGTCATACGCCTTGGCCGTGGCTTCGCCGGGACTCGCGATGAGCGCCGCGGGATCGAGATTCGCGGGACTCGTGAACGGATGATGCACCGCCTGCCACCGCTTGGTCTGCGCGTCCCATTCGAACATGGGGAAATCGACCACCCACAGAGGACGCCAACCCGGCGCCACCAACCCCAAATCGTGCCCGACCTTGAGGCGCAACGCCCCGAGCGCGTCGCTGACGACCTTGGCGGAATCGGCACCGAAAAACACCAGGTCCCCATCTTGCGCGCCCGTGCGTTGCATGATTCCGCTGATCGCAGCATCGCTCAAGAATTTGAGAATCGGCGACTGCAGGCCATCGCGACCCATCCCCACCTGGTTGACCTTGATGTACGCCAATCCCTTGGCGCCGTAGCGCGCCACATACGCACCGTAATCGTCGATCTCCTTGCGGGTCAGTTTGCCGCCTTGCGGCACGCATAACGCCGCAACGCGTCCGCCGGGGTCGGCAGCGGGCGCCGCAAACACCTTGAAATCGCATCCTCTGACCAGATCGGCGACATCGACCAATTCGAGCGGGACTCGAAGGTCGGGCTTGTCGGAGCCATAGCGTCGCATGGCTTCCTCGTAGCTCATCTGCGGCATGGGACTAGGAAGCTCGACGCCGAGCACCGACTTGAAAAGCTCGTGCACGAGCTTCTCCATCAAACCTTGAATCTCTCTTTGATCCAGGAACGAAGTCTCGATGTCGAGCTGCGTGAATTCCGGCTGCCGATCGGCGCGCAAATCCTCGTCCCGATAGCATCGGGCTATCTGGTAGTAGCGATCGAACCCCGCGATCATCAACAACTGCTTGTAGATCTGCGGGGATTGCGGCAACGCAAAAAACTTGCCGAAGTGGGTTCGGCTCGGCACCAGGTAGTCACGTGCGCCCTCCGGCGTCGCTTTGGACAGCGTCGGGGTTTCAATGTCGATGAACCCCGCTTCATCGAGGTAATGGCGCATGGCCCGGGTAATCCGATGACGCAGCATGAGCCGCTCGCGCATCTGCTCGCGGCGCAAATCGAGATAACGGAAACGCAGCCGCAGCTCCTCGCTCACGGTCTCATCGAGCTGGAACGGCAGCGGCTCCGAGCGGTTGAGGATTTCCAATTCCTGGCACAGCAGTTCCACCTGCCCCGACTTCAGGTTGGCGTTCGCCGTGCCCGCGGGCCTAGCCCGGACCACGCCCGTGACCTTCAATACGTATTCACTGCGCACGCGCTCGGCCTTGGCGAACTCGGCCGCGCGATCGGGATCGAACACGATTTGCAGCAAACCCTCCCGGTCGCGCAGATCGACGAATATGACGCCGCCGTGGTCACGCCGGCGCTGGGCCCAGCCCGCGACCGTGACGATCTGACCCGTGAGAGAACTCTCGACCTGGCCGCAGTAATGAGTACGCATAGCAAAAATCGACCATTGAGTGGGAAACCCGCGATTCTGCGGCTGAGAACACACTTCGAGCAAGCGGCCGCGAATGCCGCTTCCGAGATTGATGTCACAGGCCGGACCGGACTTTAATGTTAACTTATCTCTGGATACGATGAGCCGCTTAATGCCGGGACTCGAGAGACCAAAGAGGATTTTCTCCTATGTTCGGAAGGTTTTTTGACACGACCGCAGTCGACGAATTTGCCGATTGGGTCGTTGATGAGGTGAAACGGACATTGCCGCCGTCCTTCGACCCTCATCTGAAAAACGTGGCGCAGAAAGTCGATCGGCTCGACAAGCGAATTGCCGAACGCAGCGTAACGTTCGCGAGGAGCGCGAAGCTCAACCTGTACCAGAAAGCGCGTCTTGCCGGCAGGGTACAGGAAGGCATGAATACGCATGGTTACCCCAAACCCTTCATCGAGACATTTTCGATGACCATCGTCAAGCGCGTGATGGCCGTCTCGCGGAAGCATCGCGTTCCCCTGTAGTCCCTCATGGAATCCATGCGCTCGACCGGCCTTCACCCGCTACTGCCGGAGGCCGTGGCCATGCATCAAGCCGGCCGCCTCCCGGAGGCGGCCGAGCTATACGCGAAAGTCCTCGCCGAAGCTCCTGAGGAGTTTGACGCGCTGCATCTGATGGGGGTCATTGCTCTTCAACAGGGCCGATTCACAGAGGCGCAAGTTCGGATTGCGGCCGCGCTCAAGCTGGACCCTCGTAATGCCCCGGCCCTCAGCAACTTGACCGCTGCCTTTCTGCGCAATCGCCAATTGGAGGAAGCATTGCACTGGGCTCGGCGCGCGGTCGATGCGGATCCCTTTTCGGTCGATGCGCTCATCAATTTGGGTACCGCTCTTCATGAAATGGGCGATTACCGGGAGGCCTTGTCATCGCTCATGCAAGCGCGAAGATTGTCGCCCGGGTCGACGGTCGTGCGCAATTTGCTGGGATCATGTCTTTTGAAAACGGGGGATGCGGCGGGCGCCGTCACGGCATTCGAAGCCGCGACGGCCGCATCCCCCAGCGACGCAGATTCGTGGGCGAACCTTGCCGCCGCGCTGAATGAATTATCCGAACACGAACGCGCGCTGGAATGTGCCAACCGTGCCATTTCGCTGCGCTCCGATTCGTCGAACGCTCTGGCCGCTCAAGCGGCGTCGCTTCTTGAACTGAATAAAATCGACGAGGCGATCGCGAGTTACAGGGAAGCGGCGAAGCACTCGCCGACCGTACAAACCTTGTGTGCCATGGCCACTGCGTTGATTACGACCGGGTCGAACGAGGAGGCCGCCGATTGTCTTCGCAGGGCGATCGGCATGGATGGCACTAATACCACGGCACGTTGGATACTTGCGCTGTGCGCTCTCAAGCCGATTTATGACACGGCTGCGCAAGTGCCGATTTCGCGCAGCGAGCTGGCGTCGTCCATGACCGAACTCGAAAATTGGTTCAGGGCAACGGCGAATCCGCGCGCCTATGAGGCAGTTGGTGCGTGCCAGCCGTTCTACCTCGCCTATCACGAGATGAACAACCGGGAATTGCTCATCCAGCACGGCAAGCTATGCGCGTCATGGATGACATCGCTAAAAGCAAAATCGACAGACGATCGGCCCATCATCGCGCGCTCGGCGAAGATGCGCATCGGCATCGCCTCGGCGCACATCAGGGATCATTCGGTGTGGATTGCCATTGCCAAGGGTTGGGCGTCCCGGCTGAATCGCAAGAAGTTCGAACTCTTCGTGTTCAGTCTCGATCCTCGCGCCGACAAGGAAACCCTGGAACTGGAGAGAAGCGTCGACTTCTTCGACGGCAAGGTCAAGGGGATAGAGGCTTGGATCGATACCATCAAGAAATCGAACCTGGATGCATTGATCTATCCCGCGATTGGAATGGATGCTTTGACCTACCAGCTGGCCGCTCTGCGTCTGGCTCCGGTGCAAGCCGCATCATGGGGGCACCCGGAAACCACCGGGCTGCCGACCATCGACTACTATTTTTCCGGCGACGCTTTCGAGCCTTCGAACGCGCAGCTTAACTACAGCGAAAAACTCGTTCGGCTGCCCGATTTCGGTGCTTTTGTCGAACCCCTGAAGCCGAAGATCCGTGATGCCAATTTGAGTTCGCTGGGGCTGCCGAAGGGTGTGCCCTTGCTGCTATGCCCCGGAACCCCCTTTAAGTATATGCCGGCGCAGGATTGGGTTTGGCTGCGGATTGCCGTGGGTATTCATGCGCAGTGCCGCGGAAAGCTCGTGTTCTTCACCAGCAGCAGCGGCTCGATGCACCTCGCGCTGCTCGCGCGTCTGCGAAAATTCTTTGCTGCGGCGGACGTCGATTTCGATGAACACATCTGCGTGGTACCGCTTCTCGAGCGGGCACGCTTTTTCAGCCTCATGGAGCAAAGCACCTTGATGCTGGACACGCTGGGATTTTCGGGATTTAACACCGCCCTGCAGGGTCTCGAGTGCGGACTACCCGTGCTTGCTTACGAAGGTCAGTTCATGCGCGGGCGCCTGGCCAGCGCATTGATGAGGAAAATCGACATGCCGGAGCTGGTTGCGACCTCACACGAAGACTTCGTACAAAAAGCGATCGAGTTGGCTGCCGACGGCAAGCGGCTCAAGAAGCTGCGCTCCGCCATCTCGAAGCGCGTCAAGAACTTGTTCAAGGACGATGCCTCGATTGTCGCGCTGGAGAACTTTCTCGAGACCGAGATCGGCAAGAATCGCGGTCATTGATCGAATCCCCGATGAGGCAGTCCTAACGCCTGCGCTTGGCCTTGGCGGGGCTTTTTCTTGCCGGCCGGCTCACTCGTTTCGCGCCAGTGCGCTTTGCCTTGAGGGGCGCGGGCCGTGCAGGCGTTTTCGCGACCGGCTTCGCGGGCTTTTCACCGCCCTTCGCGCCGGCGACGCCGTCGGTCGCTTTCGCCTCGGTGGGCTTGGCGTCGGCCGCCTTCCCATCAGCGGCCTTGGCATCGGTCTTAGCGTCGCCGGCCGAGTCATCCTTGGATACCTCCGCCTCCGGTCGATCGGCCAGATTGCGCTTGTTGTCCTGGTCTCCCTTGAAATCGGTTTCATACCAGCCGCCGCCCTTGAGCCGAAACACCGGCGCCGACATGAGACGCTGCAGCTGCGACTTGCCGCAATGCGGACATTTCTTCATGGGCGGGTCGCTGACCTTCTGCATGGCCTCCAATTCATGGCCGCAGCTCTTGCACTGATACTCGTAAAAAGGCATGTCGTTCCTCGGTAAGCGATGGCGCTGCAGCAGTATAGCGAACCGGACGCAGACTCCCGCAGCGTCTGAAAAAGGTTAGTGCAGTCTTTCCTTCTCGAACACCAACGCATCGCGTTTCAATTTGGCGACCACGCGATCGCCCGGCGCAAAATCGCCGCGCAGTATCTGCTGCGCGAGCGGGTTCTCGATCTGCGCCTGAATGGCGCGTTTCAGGGGCCGCGCACCGTAGACGGTGTCGAATCCCGCCTCGCCGATCTTGTCGCGCGCCTCGTCATCCAAACGCAGGCTTATGTCGCGCTCGGCCAAACGCTGTCGCAGACGGCCGAGCTGGATGTCCACGATCGAGCGAATCTGCTCGCGGCCGAGAGAGTGGAACACCACGATCTCATCGACGCGGTTGATGAATTCCGGCCGGAAATGCTCCGCGACCACCTGCATCACCGCCTCTTTCATCTTGGCGTAATTCGCGGCGCCGCCGAGTTCCTGTATCACCTGCGATCCCAAGTTCGAGGTCATGATCACCACGGTGTTGCGAAAATCCACGGTTCGTCCCTGGCCGTCGGTGAGCCGTCCATCGTCCAACACCTGCAAAAGGACGTTGAACACATCCGGATGCGCCTTCTCGATCTCGTCGAGCAAAATGACGCAGTAGGGACGGCGCCTCACGGCCTCGGTCAGATATCCGCCTTCCTCGTAACCCACATAGCCCGGAGGCGCGCCGATGAGGCGGGCAACCGAGTGCTTCTCCATGAACTCAGACATGTCGATGCGCACGAGCGCGTCCTCGGTGTCGAACATGAACTCGGCCAGGGCTTTGCAGAGCTCGGTCTTGCCGACGCCGGTCGGTCCCAAGAACATGAATGAGCCGCTCGGACGATTCGGATCGGAAAGCCCCGCGCGCGAGCGGCGAATGGCGTCCGACACGGCCTTCACGGCCTCTTGCTGCCCAACGACCCGCTTGCCGAGAACCTCTTCCATGCGCAGAAGCTTGTCACGCTCGCCTTCGAGCATGCGAGAGACCGGAATTCCGGTCCACTTCGAGACGATTTCCGCCACCTCGGCCTCGGTCACGGAATTGCGCACCAATTGATTCGGTTTCTGCTCAACTTCAAGAGCTTTGGCCAGGCGCGCTTCGAGCGCCGGGATCCGCCCATACTGAATCTCGGACATTCGGCCCAAGTCCTGGGCGCGCCGCGCCGTATCCAGATCCGTCCGCGCCCGCTCCAATTCTTCCTTGATGTGCGCGGCGCCTTGCACCGTTGCCTTCTCGGCCTTCCAGATCTCCTCGAGATCCGAGTACTCCTTTTCCAAGGCCCTGAGCGAGTCATCCAAAATTTGCAGCCGCTTGCGCGAGGCCTCATCCGTCTCTTTCTTGAGTGCCTCGCGCTCGATCTTGAGTTGAATGATGCGGCGGTCGAGCTTATCCAACGCCTCGGGCTTGGAATCGATCTCCATGCGGATCAAAGACCCGGCCTCGTCGATCAAATCGATTGCCTTGTCGGGCAACTGACGGTCTGCGATATAGCGATGCGACAGGGTGGCCGCCGCTACGATGGCCGGATCCGTGATCTCGACCCCGTGGTGCACCTCGTAGCGCTCTTTCAGGCCGCGCAAGATCGCAATCGTGTCCTCCACCGTCGGCTCGTCCACCAGTACCTTCTGGAAGCGCCGCTCGAGCGCCGCATCCTTCTCGATGTACTTGCGATATTCATCGAGCGTGGTCGCGCCTACGCAATGCAATTCGCCGCGCGCTAGCGCGGGTTTGAGCATGTTGCCGGCGTCGAGCGAGCCCTCGGCCTTGCCGGCCCCCACCACCGTATGCAACTCGTCGATGAACAGGATCACCTGTCCTTCCTGCTTCGCCAGATCGTTGAGCACGGCTTTGAGCCGTTCCTCGAACTCGCCGCGGAATTTCGCGCCCGCGATCAGCGCGCCCATGTCCAACGCCAGGATGCGCTTGTTACGCAGGCCTTCAGGTACCTCCCCGTTTACGATGCGCTGCGCGAGGCCCTCGACGATGGCCGTCTTACCGACGCCCGGCTCGCCGATCAGCACGGGGTTGTTCTTGGAGCGGCGCTGCAGCACCTGGATCGTGCGGCGGATTTCATCGTCGCGGCCGATGACCGGATCGAGCTTGCCCTGGGCGGCACGTTCGGTCAGATCGATACTGTATTTCTCCAGTGCCTTGCGGTTCTCTTCGGCGCCGGCATCTTCGATCTTCGCGCCGCCGCGAACCTCGTTGATCGCCGTTTCGAGCGCTGCCTTGGCGGCGCCGTTCGCCTTGAGGATGCGGCCAAGCTCGCCGCGATCCTCGCAGGCGGCGAGCACGAAAAGCTCGCTGGAGATGAACTGATCCTGACGTTGCTGCGCGAGCTTGTCCGTGAGATTGAGCAATTTGTTGAGGTCATTGCCCACCGACACGTCGCCGCCCGACCCCTCCACCTGGGGCAGACGATCCAGCGCAGCCGCGAGGTCGGAGCGCAGCTTCGAGACCTGTACCCCGGCCTTCTCCAACAATGGCCGGGCCGTGCCACCCTGGCTGTCGAGCAATGCCGCCATCAAATGCACGGGCTCGATGAATTGATTGTCGCGGCCCACGGCCAAAGACTGGGCGTCAGACAGCGCCTGCTGGAATTTGGTCGTTAGCTTGTCCATTCGCATGAAAATATCCTTTTCAGTTACGTTGCCGTATGGACGTCAAGATGGGGATGGACAGGGCGCAATTCAACGCTCAAGAGCGCCAGATGAGCGTCGCCTGCCGGCCGCATGCGCCGTCGCGACGGTGCGAGAAATACCGGTCAGGCGCAGCATGAGTGCACTCCCCGGTACCCCCGTAGATGCGGGTGATGCCGAGGATCGCAAGCCGACGGCGCGCCAATGAGCCAAGATCCGCGATGAATCGGCCACGCGAATTGGCTTCGAAGGCCTCGCGCGAGCCCGCGTCCTGGCTCAAAAACGCCTCTCGCACCTCGCCGCCTACTTCGAAGCCCCCGGGGCCGATCGCGGGCCCGAGCCAGGCCAGCGGCCTGTCCGGGTCGACCCCCATGGCCCGAAAGGTGGCTTCAATGACCCCCGCCGCAAGTCCACGCCAGCCGGCATGAGCCGCCGCCA
>Ga0116231_10009849_pt1 | contig 15776 bp, 14 predicted proteins | sample S1TSphgellanicum_2_FD_89695 | JGI IMG/M metagenome (GOLD analysis project Ga0116231, IMG submission 89695) | Host-associated microbial communities from peat moss isolated from Minnesota, USA - S1T2_Fd - Sphagnum magellanicum MG | ecosystem: Host-associated > Plants > Peat moss > Unclassified...
CCTTTTTTTTCTTTTAGCTACTGTCCGTCCCAATTAAGGGGATGGATGAAATGTCCGTCCGACTTGATGACGGGACGAATTTTGGGGAAGCTTTTTTTCTTTTAGCTACTGTTCATCCCAATTAAGGGGATGGATGAAATGTCTGTCCGGCTCGATGATCACAAAATAGAAAACACATAAAAATAAAAAAATAAAAAAGTTAAAAGTTAAAACACGAAGGGGACTTCATAGTGGCCGAAGGTCATGGGCACCCACTAGTATATGTAAATTTTTGCTTGCACGTAAAAAAGATTTTCTTTTTTTTTTCTTACGAATTTTGTAAGGTATTACCATTTTTGCAAAAAAAGAAATTATTTTTACTTTTTCTATTACCATTCTTTTTTTTTGCCTTTTTCTTTCTTTCTTTTACAATTCTTTTCTTTTTTTTAAAGCAAGTTTTTCTTTTCATCTTAGAAAAAAAAATCTTTTTACATCTTCAAAATTTTCTTTAAAAATTTGCACACTAAAATTCAAAAATAAAACAAGACACACAAAGAGACACAAGTCAATACCACGCACAAAAATGAAAACTCAAGACAAGACAAATGACAAGAACCTTGTGACCGTGGAAAAAGCTTTGGATTGAAAAAAAAATCATACCAATAAAAATACAAACTACAAAAGGGTCATGTCATGGTTTTTGCATGCAATTATTTCATTTCAATCCATAAGCATATATCACAACTAAGCACCTTAGCAATGACCCACTTTGATTAGCCATCATTAGAATAAATTATCAAAGTTTCTAGTCAAGACTCTCAAGATACAATTTAAATTTTCTATTTCATTGGGTCATAGATATAAATTTTTGATGTGTAACTTTGAACAAAAGATATGGTTTTGAGCATGGTGTTACAAAGAACACTTTTCTTCACATTGAAAACAATCTCATATATTCTTTTTAATTTATTCATCATGTCCTTTTGATCTATTGTTATTTTTCATAAGTATGCTGTTGATAAATGTATTTTTATAATTTTGAAACATCACCTATTTCCGTTCATAAGGGGCAAGTTACTTTTAGCCCAATAAGGTATTGTAGACCCAAGGGAATGCATAATTATTGCTTAAAGTCATGGCCCAATAAATCCAAGTCCATGACCACATCCATGGTAGTTGCTTAGGACATTATGTGATTGTATGACTGGATAGCATATGATGGGAAAATGTAGGTTGAATTATCTACATGCATCTAGATACAAGGCGTACAAAAAGCTACCTATGTTCATTTAGGGTAATTATATATATAAGGTAGGTTAACTTAAGTAGCTAGGATAATCATAAATTTGAGGACTAACCTAGGTATCATAACGTATTTATGTGAAAGTTACATCAAAAAGATTTTTTTTAAATATGGGGATCACTCATCAAAGTTCATAAGTTATGCACAAGTATATATTTAGCTATTTGCAAATCCAAATTGTATGAACTATTTTCCCATAATGCAAGATGCAAACATGTGCATCAAGCCATGTGTTTTAGAGCTTGTAAACATGTGTCTTCTGCAAGGTGAACATTTCCTGGTTGGAAATATTTTAAAACACTATGGGAAAAGGGTTTTTACAAGCCTTTGATTGTTCATGAAATTGTTGGTTCTATATTTTCCCAGTGACAAAACATGTTTTTCATGTATTCTAAATTTCACTTCTATCATGGAATGTCTTCCTTTAAATTCTTCTACACATTTTGGTTTCCTCCTATGGTGAAGGGGAAATATATATAATTCTTAGGTCAAGATTCCTTTAATTATAGAGATATCACAAAGGACCTAAGTCTCTCTAAGGTCCAAAGAATTTTGAATAGTGATCAGGCTTATACAATTTCCAAGTTTTTTTTAAATGCACTTTGGTCATGTAATTTCAATTGATGAAGGCTCTTTATGCCTTAGATTGTGGTGTTTTACGAAGCCAAACTAAAATGACATGAAGTTCACCCTTACAAGCTTGTTGCAACTTGAATGAAGATTGTATTGACTTTTTGGTTTAATGTTGTCTCAAGTTTTAACCCAATATCATGATTGTTTTGTGTTGGTTACAAAAATTCAATATCAAATTTTGTGTAGTTGGTTGTGTGGAATTTGGAACAGATTATTATGTTCTTATCTGCACCCACAATTGGGAGTTCATGAAGTTGAGTGGTAAGTCATGGCAATTAATCACTGTTATTCACAAGGAAGGTGATGGTCAGATATTCTGTGAATAACATTCACAATTTTATGACCACATTTGTTATTGTCATGTTTGGTTTGATTTGGCCATAACTGACATTACAAGTACCTTGAATGCTTGAATGTGTTATTGTGAAGTTTTTTCTACAACTCACAATATGCATAATATTGTTTTGTAGATTACAAGGTTCTTTTATTCATCCAATTTTGAGGATCTGTATGGGCAAGTCTGATGTTGGTAGGTGTTTCTTGGAGGCAAATACTTAATGTTTTTGGGGATGAGGGTTTGAAAGTGTTGGGCAAGACATGTAAGGAGTTGAGGTTCTTGTGAGTAAAAGATGATACAAGCTATATATCACATAGTGGTGTGGTTGCTATTTCACAAGGTTGTGCAAAGTTGCGATATTTGGCCTTATATGCATGTCATATCACCAATGTTACACTTTCTATGGTGGGGTAAGGTTGTTTGCACCTCACAAATTGCCATATTGCGCTTGGAGAAAAGGTAAGAAAAATTGTTGATTTGCCCCTGGATGATGGTGTGAAGTTATTACCAAAGGGTTGTGTGAACCTAACTCGATTTTGCCTCTACCTATGACAAGGAGCACTAACAAACTAGGGACTAGTTCACATTGGCAAATATGGGCGCAATTTCAAGTGGCTGCTCTTAAGTACCACAAGGGAAAGTGATGTGGGTCTTACCAATCTTACATATGGATGCCAACAATTGGAACACCTAGAAATACGAAATTATCCATTTGGGGAAGCAAGCTTTACTATTGCAGTGGTGGCAATAAATTCCTTGAAATATTTGTTTGTGCAAAGCCACCACCAAGTCAATGAAACAGGGGTGCAACTTCTAGCCCTGTCTCATCCATGTTTGCTCATTAAAATGTACCCAGTGCCTTAAGACAACATGGGCAACTCTTGGCATACTATGCACCAATAAAACCATGCACTAATGATCCCCCTAAGATGAAGGTGCTTATTTTAAACCCACACAATCATCATCATGACATATTTCCATGTATTTTATAACTTGCCACTTTCTAGTTGAATTTAGGCAGGGATCTATACTACATGACAAATGCATATTCCCAATCTAAGACTATGTCCTAGAGTTGGTTGCATCGTGTAAAGTTGAAGGTCAATGCTAAACATTTTTCATATGGTAGATTGAATTCAGGAAAACAAGAAAATAAAACAAAAGATATGTCATGATGTTGAAACTTACATTGTTGGCACAATTTTGCCAATAAATTCTATTTACATGCTTATTCAAACTTTCGCGCAATTGTATGTAAATCAAATTGATGATTGGAACATGTGTATGTATTGAAATCTATTGATAACATATTAGAAAGTGGAACAGCTGTTGGTAGTCAACCCATCCTTGGGTAATATGCTACTAAAAGCTTTTTGACTTCATTGTAAATTTGGTAGGGCAAATGGGCATGCGTTGTGGATATTGTAGTCTTTTGGGCTAAAGCCACATAACTAGCCAGGGGAAAAAAGAGTGGATTTTGAAAAAAAGGAATAGGAATAGACATTACAAAATGGTGGTTGCTACCTTTATGTGTTAGGGTTTCACTACATCATTAAAACTTCCTTTGTAAGGATAGAGTTCACCCTTTAGGGAGGGAATAGTGTAGGGATCTACATCCATTCAAGACTGATATTGGGCATGCTTTCAATTTGTCGACATTTTGCAAGCTACAATAACACATGGGTTGCAAGCACATGTTGCCATTTGAAAACATATAGGTGTAACAAAAGTTCCAAGTACATAACCTATTTTCCAGATAGGGATGATAGTTCATGAACTTACAAACATAAACATGAGCAGGCAAGCATGAGCAAATCATTATTAGAATATGTTGTCCATGTGGACAAGATATTAAAAAATTATTTGTTGACACATAGGATAGAATCGTTGTTGACATGGAGGAATATTTTACCATGTGTCCATGGATGAATGATTTTTATGGATGAAAAAATGGATGAATTTTATTTTAAATGTTGCTATATTTTTTATTTTTTTTGGAAAATTGAAAAAAAAATGGGGTCAAAATAATTTATGTTAGTTTCTTTCAACACAAATCCACAAATGAAACGTAGAAATCACAATTCAAAACCACACTTCATTTTTTAAAAATATGAAATATCTTCAAACTATGCAACATTTAAACCATGTAAAATGTTAAATTAAATCCAATAGACCCACCAAGAGATATGTGTTAATCTGAACACTAACTATTCACCACCAAACGACGTGTTCTCATTAAAAACAAAAATAATATGAAACATCCCACGGCAGTTCAAATAACATACACCAATGAACAAGTATTTTTTAAAAAAATTTGTTCACTCTCTCAACCTCTAATGTCTAACACAATCCTTGCTACTTGCAAAATCAGATTCCTTTTTTTCTATACTACTCATTTTCCTAATCTATACAACAAGCCTTTGATTTACAATGGCTAGAGGAAAATTCTTGCCAATTTTCACAGCAAACACATTGGAATCAATGACTGAATATACATTCATTTCAAGCATATTTGAAAGAATATGTGAGATGACAACAAAACCTTGAGAATGTCAAAGATATGACAATCAGTTACTCCCCTTCCAACATTTGCTAAAAATTAAAACATGGGGGAAAAAATGCAAAAGAATAATAGACAAAACAAATGAATGGACGGCCTAGTGATGGGCAAATGCAAAGATAGACTAAGAAAGTCTTGCAATATTGAAACAAATTGTAAACATTCCATATGAGGATATGGAAAACTACCATTGGACAATGTTTACACACGCTATAGATTTTTTTAAAAAAGCGTGCAAGTTTGAAAAAACCCATTTTATAACATTTTTTCACAAGTTTACTCAAAGATTTGTCAATAGAGAATTTAATAACCCTTGGTGAGCTATTATCAACAAAATTCTTGAAACCCAAAAAATGACTCTATGCAACTCCAGGCAGGCGAGCCTAGTTCCCATAGGATTTAAGGAACAAAATTTTAAAACCACCGATGAATCATTGAATGACAAGGTCGGCTGCAAAACCATGAAACGTGTATGATAATCAAAAGAAACAACGAATCGACAATTGAAGGAGGAAGAAGAATATAATTGCTTGCAACAAATTGTGGAACCATGCAAGTGTTAAAATGAATATTGGTTAAAATTAAACACTTAAATTGATTGCTAAAAAATTGAATGAACTAATGTTGAGATTCATAATGATGAACTTGAAGTAGCCACTAAACATTCTCATGGGCACCACCAGATTTGGATATGTTCCCAATGGTAAAAAGAAGAAATTTCAAGACTATAGATGTAGAGATGCAAGTAATGAATAATGGGGATATTCTAATCAATTACAATATTATAATATATATGGGACAATGATAAAAATGTATTTGACAATGCTTTTGAGTAACTTGCAACAAAAACAATGGATAGGTATGGGGATGTTCACTAGGAAATTCACCAGGCCATTAATCTAACCATCTGGTTTTCACAAGGTGAAAATTGCACCAAATTAAATACATCCAATATGTGTAATCTTCAATCCAATTATTAAAATAAACATAAGTTAATATATAAACCTATTTAGATTGTCAAACATGATTGTTTAATTACAATCACTACATATTTAAAAATCCTTTGTACATCCAAATATCAATTGAAACTTGAAAAACGTTTTGAGTGTTTCATACTTGAAATGAGGGACTTTGTAGGAGTGCAATGAAATATAGGAATAATACTTGCTAGAAGGTATGAATTGAACACATGGCATGTATAAAAAATGCAAACAAAAAAAAAACATGAAGCCACATCAAGCCCAAGGGCTAGTGAGGTGATCACAATTACATGTTACACACACCATGCATGACACAAGTAAGAAAAATAGATGTTCTGCCAATTATAACATTTTAGTGCAGTCAATCCCATCTAAACGGTCCAAAGAATGTTAGACAATGTTGAAAAGATCATTGAATGAAATAATTAAAGAGTGGCCCTATAAAAATATCGCCTTTGGGAGATGTTTACAACTTTGTAACATTGCACAAATAGAATTTAGTATCTTTCATTGAGCTTCCAAGTAACAAACATAAAAAACAAATTCTAAGTTGAATTGCTCATTTGCGCAATGTCAAGATATCCATACCCCAAACACTATTGTTGAACACCAAGAAATTTGGACTATTACCCATCAATAGAAAAAATGAAGTTTAAGAATATAGATGAAAAGTTCCATGCTGAGGTTGGGTAGTAAACATTTTTTAACCACTTGCAAGATTATAAAATATACATGAAAGTGATGAAGATGTTTTGCTTAGAGTTTATGAACAACTTACAGCAACCTCCTGGGCACAATCCAAGGCCAACACATCTGACGAATCAAAATTATAGGACACATTTTCATAGGTAGTGTGACTACCTACTTGGATTTCAAGTTGATATGAGAATAAACGGATCAATCTTGCTATGAAAGTGGTTGAGGAATGTTTATGGTGTTGAAGACGATGCATACAAAACATTGGTATTTGTTTACAACAAAGAACTAGATGTTTTTGTATCGACCAGTTCTAATATTAAATGTTATGTTGAAAAGGAAAGCTCCCCGCCATACTCAAAAGATGCAGTGATGGACTCAAAAAAGGAGATGACGAATATGGAAGACTCCACCTTGGTGGCTACACCACAATTTGCAATGGGTTCCAACAAACTGAATGAACCACCAATGGAACCCAACTTAGCTCAATATGTTAGGAAAAGAGTGTGGCAACACATTTGAAACTGACAACATTTGCACAGGCTATCAAGAGAACTTAATAAGTCCTTGTAAATAGGGTTTTTCAAGGCTTTGATGCATTGAAAGTTATATTTTGTACAAAAAAAATGTTCTTTGAACCAATTTGCGTTTTTTGAGTTAATATGTTTACTATATTTGAACAGAGCATATTGGGAGAAAAATAACTTTAAAAAATGCACAGGTTATTTTAGCTAGACAATATAATTTGTTTCAAAGTTGGCGTCACATTTTGAACTATTTAGCAAAAGTGATATCCCAAATTTTGCATTTCATTTATTTTATTATAAAGATGAGTTTAAAATAATTGGATGTCATGCACAAGGTACAAGGCATTGCATGAAAATAAAAAAAGGGCCTGGGAGCTTGAACCAACTTGAAAAATGATAGAAAATATAAACAAAATATTTAATGACAAAAATATTTCCAAACAACACTAAAGGTTGAATGAATTCCTGCATTGAATCTGAATCACTAGACATCAACCCAACCTCTACAATAAATTGTTGTAGAAGACATTGAAATTGAATGGGATGACCACTTTAAACCATGAAAACATGAAGAGTGACAAAACATTCCACAAGCTAAATCAAGAGAATTCTTAAGATCATTGGGAGAGACCTTGTAGTAATATTATGGGAGCTTTGAAACAATAGATTGGAAGAGATAAAATATGAAGGATAGAACAACAAAACGGAAAACACACTCTCAAGACGTGTATCAAGTAGTGAATTTTTGTATAATGAATGCTTATGTTGTCTTTGTTAGAGGATATATATTTCAATTTTAATTCTAAAAGGATTAGCTTCCATGTATGAATATCTATGTAGAAATTGAAAAGGAGGGAATGGAACATATCATAGAATGCAAGAATTTGGAGAATATAGAATGTGGGCCATTGACAATATTTTGTTTGATTTTGCATCCAAAAGTGGCCTAAGAACTTCATGAAAATCTCTGAATCAGCGTCTAGAGCAAGGATCGACCTCCCCAGTGCCCAACAAACATGAATAATATTCCATGTAAGAACAATCAAATGCCAAAGTAAGGGACATGAAAGGTTGCAAAAATAACTTAAAATATAAGAAAGGGATGAAAGAAAATACATGTCTCACAATTAAGGTCCATAACTACAGAATTTGGTGGGGAACAAACATCAATAAAAACTTGAAGAGTGATCACATGGAATTCCTTCACCACCTTGAAAGTTCATATAATTTGGGATCTGGTCATTAAGGTCACATTAATGTAGTTGTACAACACATCTTCAACCTCAAGATTAATACCCTTTTCAACTAGCTCGACAAAAGGGGTGGAAAATTGAAATTTCGAGGAAAGCATGGTGCCTAGAGCTAAATCTCTTACAAGAAGTGTGACCTGATTTATAAGAATTTGCATCAAAAAGGAAAAATTACGGTTAATCCTAAAATTCATTAAAAGCAAAGCAAGAAGACATGCAAAATGAAAAGTTCATGGTACTTGGATCCTCACTACTCATCTAGGGGCTTGAGTTAATAACAAGCCACTTCATGTAAACCTTCATTTGGTAGTTTTCCAGGAAGGAACAAATCTCCTTCAACACTCGCAGATCAACTACATGCATGATAATGACGACCCTTTTGTCAAACAGAAACCTATCTGCAAAAAATACAATGGATTTGATAAAATTATCCACCTACCTATTCTAAAGAGGAATGAAGGAAAGGGGCTCAGAGACGTGTGGAATCAAGAGATTAGATGGTACATTTGCAATAACAAAGTTAACCTTGTTTTTCGAAAAAACCTTAAGAACAAAATTATTTAAGAGATTTATTAGAAAAATTAATTCATAAAAAAGTAAAGACTAATCCAATTACACTAAAGAAAGAAATAAAACTATATAAGTTGAAGAAAGCCATGGGCATTCAAATTTCATCAAAAGCTATATTCTCTTAAATCCTAAAAGCATTATGTTTTCAAGACCAAGTTTTGACATCGAAAGTTGAATACCAAAAGGTCTCAACTCTGGGTCCTCATCTTTCGGTGCCAAAGGTTGAAAATCGAGACGTTTTGCCTCTAGGTCCTTAACTTTTGGTGCCAAAAGTTGGAAACCAAACCTTTACAACTATTGGACTTCAACTTTCAAAGTTAGAGGTTGGAAACCTAGAGCAATGTACTTTTGGCCTTCAACTTTTGGTGTCGAAAGTTGGAACTTGGGACTTTTTTGCAAAAGAAAATTTTCTTGAACAGAAAATAATGTCCTAAGAAGTTGCTTCAAAAACATTAATGAAAACTCAGCAAATTGAATAGAGAATAGAATTACCTCCTTCAAACAATCTATAATTCCTAAATGATAAGTTGGCCATTCCCAAGTTTGGATCTGAGATGCAAGAATTAAGGCCCAAGAAACATTCATCAATCTCACAATGGGATGATGGTGAGCAAAACTAGGAATCAACAAGGGAATCTAAAGTGGAATTCACTTCCCTATACTTGATGCTCTTACCCCATGGGTTGTCTATTCCTGTTGTCTTTTCTAGCACTCTTGCTAAGGAGATTGAAATTTCAAGAGGTCTAGAGCTGTGTTCTCTTCCTCGGTTAAGATGGTCCGAGTGGAAGTTGCTAGAACTTTTTAAAGAAATAAAACACCTAAGCCACAATCTTCTTTTCTCTTAAATTGAGTTCGGACATCTCCTTTGTCCTACATCTCTGATGCAGACTCCAACATTTGTCTCTTTCCCTTCCTCCTACCCCCTTCCATTCTCTTTTTGGTGGATGTTTCCTTCTCCAAGGCACCATGACCTTGAAAAAATGCAAGTTCCTATTTCTTTCGAATCTTGAACTCCAATGGAAGGGTGTTTTCATTCACTACTAGAAATTCTGTCATATGCAACCACCATGTTTGCAACTGGGATGCAATTGCCAGTCGCATGCAACTATGCAGGATTTTTTATGCAACTGCAATGGATTTATGCCCTCTTTTTGGGTATGTATGCAACTATGGTGCAACTATGATCACCTTCATCCCAACCTTTGGATGATTTATGTGATATACTATCGTATATATTTGATATGCATATACTCATAATTGCATGTGCAACCAAAATAGGTCAACTATGGTATTTTGGTAAGTTAGGTACACATTTTTTGTAGGCATGTCTAGGATTAGGGTTGCTTACAAATGACAATCCCATTGATAAGGTTTAGGATATAGGTGAAAAATAACCTAATCTATTTTGCCACCTACTTAAAATAATGTATCTATCCCCAACTTTTAGTAGCTTGCTCCACAAACATTTAGAAGACAATTGATAATGGAAGATATCAATTTTACTTACAATAGTTTATCATTTGATGAAGCAAAACAATGTATATGCGTATTCAACAATAAGGTCCAATTAATCCCCTCAAGATTACAATATGTGGGTTTGACATGTGGAAATAATCTATTTTATTCCAACAATTATCCAATACAAGTGAGGGTCTCATGGCACATATACACCTTATAGTCCATGTAATGCATGAGTTGGATCCAAAGTCAGCCCTGATAGTCATGATGGGTAGACATGTGAATAAGATATTGTCATTCATCGACTATGAATATCGATAGGATGGTTTCATTACCCCAATCCATAGACTCCAACCCGAGTGTAAAACAATTTAACAACTCTGCTTTTGACACACTTGGGTTGATAAATTTCAATTCAGAATAGAAGAGACCATGAATGCAATAGGGCGAGAGGAAACCACAAAGGTGAAAACATGATATATGGAAAACAGGGGGACCAAAAAAAAACCTGACCTAAAACATAAAACCTTCTACACTTTGATATGACAGACTATAAATCACACAACATAGTTTGTAGCTGACAATGCAAAACATGGGTATTCTGGTGAAGGTAGTAGCATCAAATGTATTGTTTACATGAGACTAGAATATTCCTGAACATATGTATGTATCCAGATGCCCAGAGTAGATTCTAGCTTTTCAAAAGGATCACAAAGGGTAATACTTTCAATCAACCAAAACCAAGGTGAACTACATATGAGCAAAGAGGAGGCATGATTGCCTACTTACAAAGAGTGATCAAGATGGACTTGATGCACCCCTCAAATAATAATATGCTAGATTTTTGGGGAGGGATCAACCTGAGATTGAGATTGAAATATCCTAACATGCTTGGATTATTGTTAGGTAGACAATTTGAATCGACCAATAAGAATAGTGGTGATTAGCACCAAGTCTAAAAGGCTACTCAGTAACAACTACAACCAAATAACTAGGTAGAGACTTAGCCTTACAATTTGCATTGCAAACACCACTTAAAAAACCAGCTCAATGTCAAGAACGTCACTCTAAGCAATGTATTAACATAATAAATATGAAAGGAGAGAACAATGTGTCAATGCCCCTTACTCAACAATAGCCTACATGTTGGGTTCAAATACATACTTGATCAAGGATTCCTTGATTAACAAGACCTCAAGGAACTCCCCCTGCAGCTTTGATGCATCAAGTTCATTGGTTTTCCAAGGTGCAATGATGACCTTTGCTTACTCTTCTAGGGTGAAATTCTTCCATGAAAATCTTGGTTTGATATATTGTTGATACATCTCCAAAATCTCATTGTAGCTCACCACTCCTAGATCGGTGAAATTCCAGATCCTTCGCAAGTTACGCTTTGCCATTTCAATTGAGATAGGCAACAATTCATCCAAGATTGTCATGTTGTTAGGGGTGTTCACCATCTTTTAATACCAAGAGATCTTTGTAATAAAATTCCGGGGGTTTTGTAGATCTGAAGTGATGGGCATCCGCATGCGCAGGGTGCACACATTGTCAAACTCTTTAAGAAGCTCTTCAACTTGCCCAATATACAAACTAAAATTAGATTTCCACATTTTGGACATGCAGTTTTCCACAAGAGCAAGACATTGAATAGCCCAGGAAATGCCCAAACAGTTGACCAATTAACATGTGGACAATGGACACCTACACTGGACCTAAGCTTTTCAAAGAAAGATAGGGGTTGAACTCTCAACATGTAAATCCCCTACAATTGTACTAAAGCAAAACAGATATGGAACATATTCACTCCTTCCCACAAAAACAAGATGTTAGATGCAAACATCTATAAAGGTTCACATCTCACATTACACAGTTTAAGCACTCACCGTAGCCTTTGTCTTGGAATAGTATGAACCAACAAATTTGGTGTGTCATCTTCCTTGAAATCAATTCCACTACTAAGCTAATGATTTTTGTCATACTAAAAAATGCACCCTATTCAAAATTGATGAGCAACAAGTTGCTTTGCTTGTAAACATCTGCCAAAGTCAAAGTACACACAACGTTTGCCCGGATGGTCTCAACCTTGTGGTTTTCACACCAATCCACATTTGGCCGACCTGTCACACCTCTTGCATTGAATACATGAGAGGGCTTTGCAGATGCTATATCTACCTCTAATTATGTTCGATTCTCCAATCGGCTAGATCCCGTGCTTCTAGCATATCTATCTAAGAATACCACCAATCCAGCCAGTGTGTCCATAGATTAGAAATTTCAATCGCTATTTTGAATTGCCATTCTCTTGGGCATTCAATGTGACATTCCCAGCCTTGTGGCTGTTATCATTTAGAGATGCATGCTCATTTGGTGTGCCAAAAGTTTCAACCTCAACTTTAACTTTAGGGTTGTTCTGAAGATCAGCTAGTTTCTCTACCCCAGATATGGACAGCATACAAGGATGGGGAACTAATGCTCTAGAAACATCCCCCCACTAGTTAAAGTGGCTGATGTACCATTGCAATGTCTTCCGCAAGCCCTCTTCCCATGTGGTGCGCTCCTTGCATCAAGCACAAAGTGACATATCCCCAAATAAAAGCACACATCAGGAACCAGACATGAAAACACATGCTATTGTCCCCCTTAACAACCATAACCAGACAATATGCAAACCTTGGAAAGGGTTACAAGTGGTGGTATATTCATAATGCCAGTCAAATATATACCTGAAAACACGTTATTTGCAAGTGGCAGATTCCACTGTTTCAGCCATAACAAGCACGAATGGACAAAAAGAAAAAACACTATTATAAGAGAAGTCAGAGTGTCTTAGAACAAAATGTTACTTTCGAATAGCACCATCACCATACATCTTACCCAAAGAATATCTCAGAATGTGAAGCTCTGTCTGAACCCCAACTTCATTCAATACATAATTTCTTGCTCATAAATGTTATTATAGCCAATTGCATAATGTCTTAACCCATGGCATACTTCTGGCTCCAATTCTGTGCTGTGGCTTCATATTTGGCCTTGTCAGTCTTGTACATATGAGCGATTTTGGGTACAAGTGGATCGTCAGGATTGGGGTCAGTCAACAGTGAGCATATTGAGAGCAAGACTTGCCCCACATATCAAGACTTGTTAGTTTCCACATCTCAAACATCAAAACCAAGAAAAATGTTAGAGGTCCAGGTCAGTCAAAAAAAATAGGATTAGAATACAGGGTTCAGGGTTAAGCACAAAGTTCATACCAAATTTGCATGTTAAGTGGTAAGAGAAAAGTATTTAAAAAATATGCACTTGAATTGAAATGTGTCGATTAACTAACACAAATCCAGAACAGGGCTTTCCAAACACATTAGAGAGCCCATAAGGAACATGAAGTCTAGTATTCATGTTGATCCATCCAAATTCCAACAATCCCATAACAAAGTACTTACTCCTACATTAAAAAACTGGAAGAAACCCTATTGAAAATTGCATAGGGACACTCTAGGTACAAATGTTGGAATAACAACTCTGGAAATACACCAGTGACCAGCAATGCTCATTGTTAATACACCTATTTAAAAGTGGTTAGGGATTGAATACTAACAACCATCTGAAATGCACACTGACATGGATGAGGATGAGCAAAAAACCTTATAAATTGTCAGTGCTGGACTCCATTGCTCCTTGAGGATATCCAAGCAAATACTTCCATTGCTATTGATATTAGGATGAAACACCTTCGTTCTAAATGCAACTTGCGCAATTCCAAGGAACCAAAAACAAAATGATACATCTCTATGGATAACAACTTGGTCATATGGACTTCACATGGAATAGTGACTTAAATGGGCCACCTGGAAGTCCTTCAACCTCAAACCTGATACAATTTCCCCTAGCACCTACCCACTCTCATAATGTTATGACTACACTCATTGTCATGTTGCCGTCAAACTGACTGTTGTGGGAAATTCTTTGCAATTTCATAGATATGTCGTAAAGTCAAATCCTTTCCATATGTTTTGGACATGTGGTTCATTGTACCCATTGACTAGACACTGAAAAGAGTATGTACAGACATTTTCCATATCTAGAGTATAGGACAAAACTTATGGGGCATGGAGAGGTAGTCTGGGAGAAGAGTATTAACATATATTTCCATCTGAAGATTAAAGGACAAACCTTATGAAGCATGGAGGGGTAATCTAGGGGAAGAATATTAACAGACATTTCCATCTCTAGATTGAAGGATAAACCTTAGGGGGCTTGAAGGGGTCGTCTGGAGGAAAATGAATCATAACCAAAAATACACCTCCAGCATAAGGACTATCAAGTGGACCCATGATTGTTGCTTGCCAATGGAACATATCTTTTGCCACAGGACTTGTCACACCCCCCACAATCATCAAGAAAACATCAATTTCACAAAACTTCAAGTGAGAGCAATGGTATGAATAAGGTACAGATAATGGAGCATGACGAAAATGCAGTCATTAGTGATGCTAATGGTACAGTGGGTCATGATGAAGGAATAGTGGATGCTAATCCCAAAGAAACAATGCCCAACCCTGACATTTTAGCACGTAACATGCGTGTTGCTCAACTCAAACACTGACTTGCAGAAGTTGAAAGAAGCGCCCAAGAATTGTGAGTTCTTCTTAGACTTGTCTTCACATGCATAAATGGAAAGGCCCATACACAATTCAGTAATGGATCATGTAATCTCCATTGAATGCATTGTATGAAAGAGTTTGGAAGTCTGGCTATGTGCATGAGTTTTGTGTATACACCTACCAAATAGTTTGAACACAATTCAATAATCTTTGTTCTAGTGTTAGGTTGTAGCTGCTCTCCAAATTCCAATCTATTCTAAATTCTTCATGGGGTTAGGGTTTAGGGTTTGAAATTGATGTGTTTCGTGCTACCATGAAATAGGGTTTCTGGTGATCTTTTATTACATGCATAGCTTAAAATTAGGTTTGTATGCTAGTTCGTGGTCATGTGCTTATTGAAATAGTCTTAGTCCAAACTAACTGCACCTTTGTTGTATTTTGGAAACACTCGGTCATTTGGTAGTTGTCACTTCATGAACTCAGCAACCATGCAAGGGAGGAAGAAGACAAATAAGAAGTCCACCCAAAATGTGGTGGATGGGAGAACACTTAGACACCAAAGCAATAGGAGGAGCACTAGGAATGTTGGAAAACCACATCGTCATGTGGTGGAAGAGAAAGGGTCGCGACATCAACAACATCTAGTGAACGTGACACTTTTAATAACAGCGACTACAATTCAAAAGGAGAGGAGTTAGAAGGTTTTGAGCTGCCAATTTCATCTTCAATTATGAAGGAACAGAATAAGGCACCTAGCAAACGGACCCCCACACCAAATGTAATGTACGACCAGGGGCCCATTTACACGGAGGGGTGTTTGTTGTCATTATTTAATAAAAAACATAAAACATAAAAAAATTATTAAAGCACAAAACGCAG
>Ga0116231_10009851_pt1 | contig 15776 bp, 16 predicted proteins | sample S1TSphgellanicum_2_FD_89695 | JGI IMG/M metagenome (GOLD analysis project Ga0116231, IMG submission 89695) | Host-associated microbial communities from peat moss isolated from Minnesota, USA - S1T2_Fd - Sphagnum magellanicum MG | ecosystem: Host-associated > Plants > Peat moss > Unclassified...
AGGAGAAGAGTATAGATTAACTTACTGCTAATAGAGTTTGGAGGGGGACTGGTGGCTGGGGAGGATATTAAAATCTTTACAGTCCACTACAACAATCACAGGGCTTGAATTACTAACAAGCAACCAGTATTTAATTCTTAAGTAATCTTTCTATCAGGAAGAAAAAACCCATTTGCAAAAATTGGTGGGACTCAAATGACATACCTCAATATAAGCCTTCAGCCTAGTTCTGGATAATTTTGTACCGAGGCCAGATTGGATGTCCCAAGGCCAAGGTAGGGGGATTTATCCCCATTTTGAACCAGCTCAGAATATGTGTTGGCAAGCAAATTCAAGAATACTACCACCTCATCTGAGGTAGGTATTGAGTAGCGAGCTGCTGAGCGTTTTTGGCCAACAGCACAAGAGAAGTAGGTGTCCACTGTGATGTTCATTATAGGACTGAGTTCAAGCTCCATTGTGTCCTGCTCTGTATACCTCCGATCCTTCAAACTGTTTGTTTGCACATGACTTCCACCCTGCTCAGGTGATGCAAGGGGAAATGATTTGGTCTGAACAACCCCACCCTTATTGCTCTTGGCTAGCAGCCGATCACAAGATTTGGCTGCTAATCGCCGGTCAAGGGCTCTCTCTGTCTTTCCATTGCAGCCATGGTGAGGATATCTTTCAAATGGAGGCTCTGGGTCAAAGTAGGTGTAGACATCTTCATCCTGTGTACCATTACGCATACTTGTTAAATCTTCCAACTCACAAACTCTGGACAAGGGGATACACAGATTCCCAGCAGTAAGTTAACATTACAATTTATGTAGCTATGCACAAATAGATGAGCTGAAAAATGAAAAACAACCAGGAGAAGACATATAGCAGACCTTGCTCAGGAAGTGGCCAATGCACATGACAAAATCAATGTGGAAACCTGGGTGCTTGCTTTGGATGATTTCATGCAATATGCGGTCAATAGCAGAACCCTGGATGCAATACACAAGAACTCTCATTCTTCAGAATTTTTGTGACTGGCACTCCCTCCTCCATGTCCATTGCAAAATGAATCCCATGGCAGCATGATTCAACCAAATCCCAGGTTGTTTTGTGAATAGTCTAGATACCAAAGGTTTGATCCAAGCAAAAAATCAGGTTATACCTTTGAGACACCAACAGGACGGACTTCCACTGACTTGGTGCCTTGCACAACATCGACAGCTGCATTTGAGATGGGTCCTGTCCACAAATGCTGTAGCATATCCTGAGCTTGCACCCTCCCAAATTCCAGATCTGTGATATTATCCCAACTTCCCAGTAACATTTTAGCAAAGCAAAAAAGTTAGTGATGAACACAAGGCATCCATTGATCTGAACAATAATGAAGTGCTCCAAAAGAATGTACATGATGGCTGGGATCTGCTAAGACTTAAACTGTGAATTATGATTCAAAATTGACAAGAGGAAACCAAACTTCAGCCTCACTTCTGCTTCTCCTTGTGATCTATCTTGTTGTGACAATGGCATCTAACAGAACTTTACCTGCATACTTGTAGTTCCACACCAGTGATGTCTCCCGAGATTCAACATAAGACCGTGGAGTACGCTCACAAAAGTAATCAAACACAAGCTGGGACATTCCACAGAGAGAATTTTGTGATCAGGATGGATGGTTTGTAACCAGTAGTTAAAATGATCATAAACTCTCATTGGGCCAAGCAAACTGAAACACTGAACCTGAGGTGCATCACCCCACTTCTGTCTGGAAGAACTGTCATCAAAAGAAAGCAGAATTGCCCTTCTACAGATCTAAAGACTTTGCCTGCTGTTGTTGTTAAGATGTCCCTTGAAAAAAAAAATTCCTTCCAAAATTGTCAGCTCTCCAATGTCATGATGATACAGAAAACCCACCTGGACACTTTCTACCCAATCCATGTTCAGATGCTCCGGCATGGTAGTCATCCAGTCTCCATGTGTGTGCCGCAAGAACATGCCATTCTCTGCTGCAAGCCACAGATCAAATTCTGCAAAAGCCTGCACAAGATAACACAGATGATTTTTCAACAGCAAAATCAGAACAAGAATACATCACAAATAATAAAAGAAAGAAGAGTTTTTGACAATCTTCTGTTGTGAGGCTGAGTGTATGCATGACCACCCATGGACAGCCTTCCCAGCTTTTGAGACCTGAAATCCTCTGGAAACCTAAGAACTTGGGTGCCTTGGTAAATTAGACCAACATCACAAAAGCAGACTTCCTAAATTAGAGTTTTATTCTGGGGGGGTACTACATATCTTTCATACAAATAGAGAAATCTCCATTCTCAAGATGAAGAAAAAACACAGCAAGGTTAACACTTCTCAAGGACCCACAGAAAGTTCCAAACCAGGAAAGACAAAAACAAACAAAAAACAAAAACAACAGTATGAACAATAATGCCAGTCTCACACCTGTTAGGGACCATCAACAGTAGTATGTATGATAGTGACTTATCTACCACAACTTCCCCACTGACTTCATCAGCTCCCAACAGTGGGTAAAGGCCAGTAAAAAGCACCAACCTGCAAACCGAGTTTCTGCTGCAAATCTGGAAGCAACAGGAAGACTTAGCCATACTACTGGCTAGCAACAGACCACAACACAGGGACATGACAAAAAACAAACCGACAAAAAGGAAAAGCAAAACCTAAAGGAAAGGTCAGCAGGAAAAAAAAATGAACAAGTGGGCTTACAAGAAGCTCCTCACTTACAAGACTCTAAACAAAATCATTCTGAAAACTCCAAAAGCTGAAATTCCAAAAAAGATTTTTTCTTTATTAAGCAACCCTCCAGTTCTCTTTAGAAGAATCTCTAAAGGGTAGCCTTTTATCTTCAGAAGGACAATAAGACTGACCATCTAAAAGACAAAACTTCTTACAACTACACAGCCTCAAGAACCTGTAAAATTGACTATTGATAACCCCCAACTTCAAAATAATTGATGAACATGAGGCATTCTAACGATTTCAATACCTGCATACTCTGGTCTGGTTGAGAGCATCTGTCAAAAATGTCACAGGATAGACCTTGAGGACTTTGTTTCACAGCTAGATCCAAGAAATGAGAAGAGAAACCTTTAGATGTACAGTTCAATTCACAAGATGCTTTTGGGTATATGCCACCACCAAAAGAGTCTTGGTTGGTTTAGGTACATGAAATTCTCAAAGTCTGGAAAATCAGGAACAAAAAGATTATCCACAAACTTACGAACCAGGGACAATCTGTGAATCACAACAGGACATGTTAACTCTTCAAGAGACAATCAATGAAATCAAACTCATAGGCAAAGAGATAGAAATTTGCCAAATAGACTGCACAATTAGTACCCATGGGGATACCAATGCATTGTCTATAAACACAATGAACAAAACAAAGAAACAAATTGTCTAACAAGAAATCCAACCAAGAGATCAAATCTGAAACCTCCCCAACTTTAAAGCAATGATGAATTTCAAACAAATTGATCTCTTCTTTATTTTTCAGCCACAATAACCTAAAGCTCAAAGCTGTTTTTTGAACCATTAAAAACTTAAAAATGAAGCTTCGACATCTGATGAAGCACTTTATTTATCAGAACTCTCATATGAGCCTCTAGATCCATGGGTTCAATTTTAGTGTATAGATGAATTTTGTGTGAACTTTTTACAAACAAACACAAAATTATTACTCCATTTATCCATTTAGGTATTAATAACCAAGGACTGCTGGAGACTCTTTAGGTGATCCAGATCTCCTGAAGGAACAAACAAAGAATCAGAAGAGGTTTGAACCGCAGAGGAAGCACGAGTCCTCTTCTGCATAAACAAAAGAATTTTGGCCTTCCACTCACTCAATATCCCTTGAACTCCTAGAAGCTCTGCTTGCTTGTTGACAAACTTCTTAAGACCTTTATCAATAGCTTCTTCAATGGACAAGATAGACAAGAAAGCTATTCTGAACTTTGTGCCTCTAGAAAACAGTTCAATTAGACTGGGCCTTGAGAGGATATCAAGATTAGCAGAAATAACATGACCATGATGGGAATCAACAAACATAGGGAGACGATTACAATCACAACCAGAGTGAATAATTTTATTAACTTTAGAGGCACGAACAGATCCTCCCAACTCCCTATAGCTGAAAAAATCCGGACCAGAAGTTTTAACATATTTCCAAGCAACCAAGGGAGGGGAGCAAAACTTTCTATCAATAGGAGGAAGACAATCTAACACAGACGGAAGGTTTAAAATGGAAGAAAGATTTAAACCATCCATATGAGAATAAAAAAAGACAGATAATGAGATCTCTGCCTAGGAAAGAGGCACTTGATGGGGAAGAACAAGGAACTTTTCTCTTAATAAAAATGTTCAGAATTTTAGACAGTTGTAAAGCATGTACATACTTCATCCAGGAGAGTGCGTTCGCTGCCACTGAGAATAACAATGATGGTGTTTAGGTCAGAGCACAAAGTAGTCAGAGCATCTCTCAAACCAGGATTCAGCTGCAATTTCATCTCCTTAATCTGATCAGGGCCTCTTCTCCTCGGAGCTTCCACTTGAGCAGTAATTGTTCCACTAAAGCCCTTCAATCACTCAAAGCAATGCCCAGATGTTTTGTCAAGCCAACTGATTATTGGCAACTTGTTTCTGCAACACATTTGAGGAGTTGTAAAACACAAGATGTCTTTGAACAAGGAAGGAAGAAATGGGCTGGTGATAAATTCAAGAAGGGAGACCCAAAAACTCGTATGGATCAGCATCTCATCAAGAACATTGTTGATGGAGAAAAAGGGTTGGATAGAAGCCACCACAATTCTTTTGAACACCAGATGCTATAGGTTCCTTGATTAGGAATATGAAGAAAAGGACAAGGTTTACAGCACCAAGAACAACATGAACTAACTATTATTCAGCTTGTATGTCATGTACTGTCAGAGCAATATACGTTCCTCACCAAGATAAGTAGCCGATTCTTGGAGTCTTGGAATTTAGTTACAGCTTGCTGTGCAGGTAATGTGGGAGGAACATGCAATGTCCGAAGCTCTGCCTCCACTATTGTATCATTGAGTTCACTGTCCTTCCCAGAAAATAGCCCTGCAACATTATTAGCTACACTTCGACATGCCAGATATTCAATTGACTAACTAATAGAATTATCAGTTTCTGTACTTATGCTGAAGGTTAAGTTTTTACTGCTCTTTCTCACTACCAAAGTCCAATGACAAAACCAGGTTTGTGCAAAGAAAAAAAAAGCATTTCTCAGTTCAGCACCCACATCTACAATGTACGTTGTTACACCTCAGAAAAATGCAGGATCATCGATGGATCTGCAAAACAAGACTAAAAACCAGACTCAAAGCAACAAACAAAAGTGTTTTTTTGTATAAAGGTTGAGCTCCCTGAGATCCCAAATGTCCCCACCTGACAAAGGTATCTGCCCAGGCCTGGGCAGTATGATTGGTGACGTGACTAAAGTTGTGCTTATGGCGTTCCTTACTCTCTGTTTCTGGCATGTTGAGAGCATCCTCTATGGCCATGTACATCTCCCTGATGTTCCAAGGGTTCACAAGTATTGCTCCTGCCCCTAGAGACTGCGCTGCTCCTGAAAACTGGCAAATGACATGGCTCTCTATTTAGTTGTGCAAATAAACACTCATCACAATAGACAGTCAATCCACTCTCTTTTTCTGCAAGATCCCAAGCCCCCTAAAAACAGCAAAATGAAAATGTGAGCATGGGAACTAACCTCACTCAAGACAAGAACCCCTTTCTTTGCATTTTGGCAAGCCACAAACTCATAGCTCACCAGATTCATCCCATCACGTAATGATGTCACCAAGAACACATCTGTTCTCCAAACTCACACACTGAAGAAAATTATCCCATGCCAGGTAACCACCTCACAGTGAATGCATGTGTACCTCCAACTTCTATGGACTCAGTGTGTGAGCCATATGCAAGGTGTCTGACTAAGAAGTTATGACAAAATTCAGTTCTCACTTGAGTCTAGAGGATGAGGAAACACAAGCCCTCTTCACCATAGACATGAAGGAAACCTTGACAAGAAAAAAGTTGCATATTTCTTCTATGGGTACATCCATGCACTTTGACGCTCCAAGCAAGGTGGTCTTTTGCAAATAAGGTTAGTGCAATGCCACCCAGAAGAAGGCTACCTGTAATAGCATAGAGAGCACACAGTTGATGGAAGGCCAGGGATCGATCCTGTAAACACCATGTCAAATCCATCAGAAACCACCTTGAAAAATCAATGCCACAGACCTACAGAAACCTACTTTGAACCATCTCAACCGACTCAAATCTTCAGGTTTTGTCTACTGCTAGCTATCAAGTGAGCACCAGAGTTCCAAATTCCTATGGAACTGAGACTTATGGAAGAAAAAGAGAGCAAGCTTGCCAGGTGATGGATGGGCATGAAGGTGAGAGTGCCAAAACGGCCATTGATTCGACCCACAATCTCATGCACCTGGCTTGTCAACCTTTGATCTGCAAACCCACATTGACTACCTTCAACATTGTACCATGTCTGTTGGCTGAAGATCACCACAGAAAAAGAAAACATTTCTTCAAAACTGATTAACAATTCATCAAGATGGCAAGTTATATTCTTGGTACAAGACAAGATGTGCATGCAACTAAACATGCATCCTGCCAGGCTACGACTCATCAAAACACGAAGTCCCTGTGGCCTACACTCATGGACATCTGTGCGAGTTGGCACTGCAATCTGCACAAGCAGCACTTTTTCTCGCCAGTCAGGATTCTTCTCCAAGAACATCTCAAAGGCCAAAAGCTTTTGTGGGATGCCTTTAATCATATCCAGACGGTCAACTCCCAACATTACCTGTTTGGCAAGGCACCCAGGATGTCAAGACAAATTCCAAAACACATATCTACTGCAGATGTAGACTGCCAATATGGTTGGCAAATTGAGTAGAACCTCCTCAACTCTGAACAAACTTCACATTATAACCCACAAGAAGTTACAGACATGTAAGCTCAGGGTCTTAGGTCTCCCACACTTTGCAACTAGTGCAAAGCATGAAAGAAATTTCAGTCATAAAAAAACATGTTCTTATTTTATGATTACGTATGTTACCTTACACCCAGAAAAACGGGAATGAAGATGTTTGATGTGTCGTTTCACTTGATCTGTCTCAAGAGCTTGTATGAATCTTTCAGGATCGATTCCAATGGGGAACTGCAGCTTACTCAGCCAGAGGGTTTGCAGTCAGAACTGAAACTCTAGTTCACAATAATGAAAGCTTCTCACCACAAAGTTTTACATGATATATATGGCCTTCAGGCAATGAATTGACACCACTGCAATCAATAAAACATCAGAACTCTCACTACATCTTTACTGAGACCAAATGACCCTAACAAACATCTCACTAGCTCTCCTATCTGCAAAAACTGCAAGAGCTCCTGAATCTGGCTGTGCTGAATACGGCCAACTTGAAGACTTTTTAGGCACAAGAAGACATACAGCTGCAACCCGAGTAAGCTTGCCCTGATCCTCCACACCTTCAGGGGTGCCTTCCAGTCCCAAAATTCTTGTGCATGCACTGACAAAATGCCTCGCATAATCATATGTGTGAAACCTGCAGCCCACACTCTTGTTTTGCTTCATGGCAACAGGGAGAGAGAGAGAGAGAGAGATTGCAAAAAGTTAAAGTTGCTGGAAAGACTTGAAATGAACTCCCACTAATGGACGATGATGATGGTATATAAAATACTCTTGCCTACTGTGTTATGGACAAGAGAAGGAAGTAGAAACATTCTACCCACCCAATAAGATCTGCTGTTAGCACTGCCCTGAGCAGCTCTGACCGCATAGGCAGGGTACGGAAAATCTCAGATGAAGGGAATGGCGTGTGCAAAAACCAACCAACTTTCATGTGGGAATCCATGTTCTTCAAACACTTGGGCAGAAACATGAGGTGGTAGTCATGACACCACACCACATCTCCTTCCTGTAAATATATTACCAACATACAAAAATTGAACTGAGCTATGTTACATAACAGATCCATGGTTATATTCATCATCAAATGCTTCCAAGGAACTGAAATTACAAACTACTGCACATGTCAAGGCACCCATCTGTTCTAGAAACTCCATGAACCTCATAAAGAACTGCAGATTCCATCCACTGCAGGAGGAACACTGAACTACTGGTTATTTTAGCCAGGTCTAGAGTGGGGTAGATATGGTGCATACACCTCTGCACCTGATATTGAGAGAAGACAACATCTGCAAAAAGCTGATTTGCATGCTTGTATGCAATGTACTGTGAGTCCAAGCTCTGGGTCCCTGCCAGACGATCCTCTTGGGAAAGCCCAATGTAGTGGAAGAGAGGCCACAGCACATTATTACAGTAGCCATTGTAGTACTGATCAACAGTATCATCATCGAGAAACACTGGGACACACCCCTGATAACACAATGGACAATATGATAACTAGGTTAAGCAGCAGTTGGATTTCTGGATTTCTGCAAAAAAGAAAACTGGGATATTGTGAATACTGGGATATACCAACTACAAAGAAGAATACATAGCACCAACAGAAGAACATCAGAATCAGGTCCAACCCTATACAGTAAAAAATGACCAGACCTTGGATGCAAGGGAATCCCTCAAGGATATGCGGCCTTTCTCATCATGTACATGTACACCAGCCCATCCAATCCATCTTGTTTCAAAATTTTGCTTCACACCTGCCACAAATGCAAACATGAAAAGAAACTTGTGACTATAATCAATAGACAATGAGCATGACCCAAACAACCCAAAGGGTACAAATTTTTTTGGCAATCAAAAGTCCCAACTCCAGCCCATTTGTGCAGCTAAGGGGTAGAGGTAATTGTTTGAGTAGAATCGTAATATCTTCCCTGACAATTACACAATGACTACTAGTTCATTGCACCGCAATTGCAGAGTCTCAAATTACATAGCTAGCTGCTCACTCAGCCATGGCATCATGGTGTCAATGTGCTTCACAGCACTCAAAGATATACATACCCAGGAGTGCACTGACAAGCCCACCAGCACTGAGCTTCAAATCCCAAGTATCCCCATCACGCTGTGCAGAGACAGGCAATCGGTTGGCCACTACCAGCAGCCTTTGTGTAGCCCTCAGTTGCTGTCCTTTCACATTTGCACCAGTAGTGCCCACATTTTCCTGGCCATGCTCTGCTGCTCCTCCAGCGGCCCCTTGGCCCAGCAGCAGCCCCCTCTCACATCCACCTCCTCCTCCAATTGATCCCATGCTGGCCTCCACCTTGCCTTCAAATTCATCAACAAGAGTGTAACAACTACCACTTTTGCGCAGCTGCCTCTCTCTAACCAAGCGCTCCACTCGTGATGAAGACAGAGAGGGGGTGATGCTGAACCTTGGGGTGGAAGGAGCCAACTCATGCTGTTGTACCTCTGCCGGTGGCTCAGAGAGGGAAGATGACGGTCTTGGCAGAGCATCAGGGCGGTAAGTTATCTCTCCAGCTGTGGAAATCGAGAACCGGCACTGTGGGATGCTGCTGCTCAGGTCGGTATTTTCTCCTTCCCATACTGCTCGACTCCTCTCTGCAGGCTTTGCTGACAAAGAGGACGGCATATGCCTCCCCCCTCCTTCAAGCCCTCAAATCCTTCTGGTTCTCTTGAACCCAAGGGAAAATTACAAGTTAGAAAATTGCTTCTTCTTCTTCCTGTGCTTGGCTGAAAACAAATGAGAAGGGACAAGCAAGCACATATATCAGCATCACCTGCACTTGGGCCTTTGGTAGGGTGTATGCGTTCTTATGATTTTTCTCACCTCTGTACTGTCTGTCTCAGTGTCACCAGAGAGCCCCACAAGAATGAAGCGGTCCTCCTCCCTCCCTGTCTGTCTATATACAACTGGAACTGCCCACTTGATAGAAATTGATCTCCACAAGTCCTACATTTGAAACATTCATCGACATTCAATGATCACAGATCCCACAACCCTCTGAAATTCTGTGAGTCAAACTCTTGCATAGATAGATATCCCTGCTCTTTCAGAATATAATTGACTCATACAATTGTATGCCACACCCAACAACTGCATCCTGAGCGGGCTCCACTGCTATAATTTGATGCAGTGATAGAACAGCTCATTATCCCTGCCTGATCATTTGCTTCACACACCCAACATCAAAACCCCATCAGGAAAAACCAAAATCCCTTCCAGAAATGCCATGCCCAAATCATGGAAGAAAAATTTAGGTTTCTAAAATAAATACAACCAAAGTTCCTCTGAACCACTAGGACACCAGGTGTGCATATAGCTTGCAACAGCAGTGGAGGAACTTTTCCCACAAATGCAATCCTCCTCCCAGACCTACTCTCCTTCAAACCCTCAAGACCTAAGAAAAAAACAAAGGAAAAAATCCAATACAACAACAAGGATCCATTGAATTGGGTCAGAAAAACAGAGAAGGAACAAAAAAAACACCCAATGCAAACAACAAAGATCCATGACATTGGGTAAACTTTTTAAATATAAATATAAAATCCAATGCAACAACAAAGGATCCATCAAATTGGGTAATCATCACTAATTAAGACACAATGACAACAAAAACCACAAAAACCTTTAAAAGGCCAAGAATGCTCAAATACTCACCTTACAAGAAGAAGACTGCGATCTCAAAAGAGATGATGAGCACGCTCCCTCATACGACAATAACAATGGGACAACAATCAATCAAATGAGAGCTTGTTTGCTTCTTCGATGTTTTCTTGTTGATTTGTTGTTGGGTTGTACCCAACTTGGATACACCTTAGATACCATGTGTGGCGCTGAAAAACGTTTTGGGTGGTGGGGGTGCGGAGAAGAAAAGGGAGGGGAGGGGTGCCTATACAGCCGGGGAATTGTAGTATCGAAAAGGCCAAAAAGGAGGCAATGAAAAGCAAGAGGACAAAACAGCCTAGACCCAAGAGACTAAAAGCCAGCAACCAACCCACAATCCCAATTTTAGGCCATACAAAACGCCAACAGACTTGAGTTACACAAACTCCAACAATGATTGCTTGCTCCTCATTGGTACCTATACTTAGAACCACCACCTTGTTTTTCGACCTTGTTGTTTGTGACCCTTTTGTGTGTGTGGATGTGTGTGTTCTTTGTGGTTGTCGTCTCCAAGCAATTTTTTTTAATTTTTAAATTTGGGATTTTTTTGTGCAAGTTTTTCCTTTCTTTCTTCCACTTATTACTCTCCCTCCATTGGAATCATAATTCATGCATGTGTGACTCTGAGTGTGTGTGTGGAGAGGTTTGCTAGTACACTATCAACTTGGGTGTCACCTTGGGAGTCTCAACAACAACATGCATGCATGCATCCACTGCACTGATCAGGTTAAAAGATTACAGAAACAAACGAGTCTTGAACATGTCAAAAACACTTATTCTTTTAGTGGAAAGTACTAGCTACCTGGCCTGTTCCACAATAGCAATATTATTTCCAAAAATGTTGAACTTTCAAAAAAAACATTTTGTCGGGAAAAAAAATTCTGAAGGAAAATAATGGATCTGATGAAATATTGGAGAACCTATCATTTTGTCAAAATGAAATCCTGAATATTAATTAATTATTTAACAAACATGTGTCAAAGTGGCCAAGGTCCTATGATACAAATTACAAGCCTAAGAAAGGTCACAGTTGGGATTATTGGTGGGGGGAGAAGAGGATGGGATCCATGTGTGTGTGGCTTTTCCATTATAAGTTGGAGGAGTTCTCTCAAAAGGGCCTTTGATGGTGTGAAGGTGTTATGTTGTGACGCATGGTGTCGTAAAGGTGTAAATTCATAATAAACTCTACTAAACAAAAAGACTAAAGCCAGTCAAAGGTATAAACTAATCAACCAAAAATAAATGCACACACACACATATATATACAATGCAGAAGAGGAGGTTGAGATGAAATTTTCATGTATTGAATGTAAAAAAGAATTGAATTGCAAATATATATATATATGTACTGTATGTAGACGGTGGCCGTGCAATGGCCACCGTGAGCATCTAGAAATCCTATCTGATTATGAAGGAAATTCTCCTGACAAAGGAATTCTAGAAAGACTAAAGAAAGAAAGGAACAACTTGGCCTTTTATACATCTGCCAACAAACCGAAACCCTAAGTACCTAATAACATACAATCGCCTAAGACCGTACATTAACCCTAAAAGCGCACATGGGCATGCCCGTAACTGGCCATCATGTATGAAGCCATGTATAGGCATGACAGTTGTCGTGATGTGTAATGTCATGACGTACGGTGTCGTAAAGGTGTAAATCTGAAATAAACTTTATTAAACAAAAAAATTAAAGCTAGTCAAAGGTATAAACTAGTTAACCAAAAAGAGATGCACACACACACATATATATACAATGCACAAGAGGATGCTGAGATGAAATTCTCACATATCCGCCCCCAAACCTGAGTCGAAAAAAACATGGCATGGTCTAAATAAGAATGAAGGTGTTGTAGGAGAACATGATGAACAATACCAATTGTTGACGGGAATTTGAATGAACTTCGGCTTGAAGCAGAAGAGATGGTATCCACCATTATAGTTATCGCAAAATAGCATCTGATTAGCATCGTCTGTCCTCTGACATACATGACATGGATAATCAAGTGGAGGAATCCAAGTTGACGTGATGATGGTAGGATCCAAGTTTGGTAGGTGACAGGGTGCACAATTTTTAGAATGATCCCGAATTGTGCGTACATCGGCTCTTTGCAACTCCAACACACCTAAAGGCTTAATCGCCTTATCCTCAAGATAGTGCAACCGAAAAAAATGTGTAGAGTATCATTGGGTTGTTGCTAGAGATACTCAAAATCACCAACATCAAATTGTCTCACCTTAGGTTTGTAATTATGTGTGTGCATACCGTAAGGCATCTCGATGTTGTGCGATGGATAGGTTCTCCATGGCCATGGGCATAACCCTCTTGTATAAAACAACCCTTTCTGCAATGACTTTAGCCCAAGTGGCTGGGGAGTCCAAATCCACAACCTATTCCATTTAAGCAACAATGTGTCACAACCCCACTTTGGGGCTAAGTGTGAGAATGCAACTCACACTCCCAAAAGTGGGAAAATGGAGTCCTCTGGGACTCCCAAAAACTCAAAAGACGATTTGAGGAATCAAATCTCCTCTCATTGGTGCGTTCTTTATATCAATGGAAAGGTCTTGAAGTGTACATGCCCAAAATGGCCTTGCATGGGCCATTTGGACATCTACAGCTCAAATTATGGGCAAAAGAAGGGCCAGGAGTCAAACTGCCAGTTTGACTCCCGACCACTAGAAGTCAGGAATCTACCTCTTCCTAACGTCGCCTCAAGAAGTGCGACATGAAGTTGGAAAGATCTCGACAAGAGCTACAACTTTGGTTTAGACCTCGTCCCAATCCGAGTTTGGGGCGAGGAGCTGTGAACGTCCAAAGTCCCGGGACTCCAACCCGGGACAGTTTCAAGACTCCAACTTGGGAGTCCTGGGAAAAAGAGCCATTCGGATGTAGCCTCCGCGGTGAGACGCAAAGAATAATATATGGGGGAAGGTGGTGGCTTCCCCCGAGTTCGGGCCGTGGTGAGTCTTGTGTGTCAAAGTGCCCGGGGCTTGTCCCAACACCCAAGGGTGTTCCCAAATGCTAACTAACCCTCTTGTGGTTGGTTTTGGATGTAGATTCAAGCTTGATAATCTAGTCCCTCTTCCTAGTCTAATCCCGGGACTTCTAGCACGCCCCTCTACCCCCTTTTAGTGCTGGAAGACGGGAGCGGCCCCCAAGTCCCAACTTTCCACAACTCCACATAGTTGGACCCTCAGTTGGGTTTAACAAGGGACTTAGGAACGCATCACAATGGAAGAAGGTGGAATGGGATGTCTCCCAAAAAGCAAAAAATAAGGAAAGAAATGAAACAAAGAGGTGTGTTTAGACATCTTGTAACCCATGGCGATGTAAGGGAGGGCTAGGTCCCAATCCTCTTTGTTTTTAGTGAGGCAAATCTTTCGAAATCCCTTTTTGCACGTTTGAATCATCCTCTTTTCAAGGCTTGGGGATGATCTCTTGAAGTTCGATGATGGTCAATGAGAGCATGGTCAAGTAAGTCTTGGAATTCTCCCTTGAATTTTAATCTTTGATCACTAAGGCACTCAGCACAAGCCCCAAACCTACTTTAAACTTGTTGTAAGAAAGTTTGGCTGGTGTTGTGTGATGACTTGTCTAATAACGTAACAAGCTCAACCCACTTTGAAAAATGCTCAATCATAATCATGATGTAAACATTACCCCTGGAGGTTTGTAGTAACTCTCCAACTAAATCACATGACCAACGATAAAACATGCCTTAAATAGGAAGTGGAGAAAGCGTGAGTTGTCAAGAGGAGAAAGAAATTCTCACTTTATCACATTGTTCACACCTAGCAATGACGTCTTGAACTTGAACATACATACCTTTCCAATGGTAATGAGGAGCGAAAAGGCTATAAATATGTTTAACTCCAAAATGTTCAAGCTTCGAATGTACCTTTTGAATACGACCAGATCATTCATGTGGTGGTGGAACCACTTTGTCACCTTGTGGTAAGCATCGGACAAGGTGATTGTCCCTCCATGAGTAGCGTTTGGACCGCTGTTGTATGTAATCCCGCCGACTTGATGTAACTTGGGAAGGGTATTCCCCATGTTGAAAAAACTTGAGAGTGTTTAAATCATCCCATATATCCATAATGGGATGCTCAACCAAGTTACATTGTACTAGTGCAAGGTAACTAAATGCCTTAAATACATGTACTGCTAAAATCTGGTCGAAATCTTGTCTGGCTTCTAAAAAATCTTCAGAGCTAGTGAGGGGTCTCCGCGACATGGTATCCACATTTTGATGTGTAATACTAGGTCAGTGAATAACCTTGAATTCATACTCTTGAAGTATAAGCGCCCAACGAGCTAACTTACCAGTAAGCTTATCGTTGGTCATCAACCGCTTGATAGGTCAGTGGTTGGTATACAAAGTGAAATTGGTGCCATAAAAATAGGGCTTGAAATGTATGATGACCCATACAACAGCAAGGCATTCCCTTTCGTATGAAGAGTAGTTGTTCTTAGCCTTGTTGTTGCTTCGAGATGCATAGGCAATAACATATTCCTTGCCTTCCTCATCAAGTTGGCCAAAAATAGCTTTAATACCAAGAGCACTTCAGTTAGTGTGTAGAATGAAGACCTTGTTGAAATCAGGTTTTCTTAGAATGGGGAACTCTGAAAGCTTTTCCTTGAGTGTGTTGAAAGCTTCATGAGCCTCATCACTCCATGTCCAAGCAACATCCTTCTTTAACTATGCATAAAGAGGATGAACAATAGTACTAAAGTCTTGGACATAAATTTTGTAATAATTACATATTCCGATGAAGCTCCTCAACGTGTGAACATCAGTAGGATTGTCGCAACCCCACTTTGGCCAAGTGTGGGGGTGAAGCCCAACACTTGGAAAAGTTGGAGGTTGGGAGTCTTCCGGGACTCCCGAATGTTTAGAGCTCGACAACAAGGGGCAAAACACCTCGCATTGGCGTGTTCTTGGTGTCATTGGAAAGGTTTCGAAACGTAGATATCGAAAATGCTCTCGCATTGGCAATTTGGACATCTGCAGCCCAAGTTATGGGCAAAAGAAGGGCCGGGAGTCAAACTGGCAGTTTGACTCCCGACCACTAAAAGTCGGGAATCGACCTCTTCTCGACGTC
>Ga0116231_10009853_pt1 | contig 15774 bp, 15 predicted proteins | sample S1TSphgellanicum_2_FD_89695 | JGI IMG/M metagenome (GOLD analysis project Ga0116231, IMG submission 89695) | Host-associated microbial communities from peat moss isolated from Minnesota, USA - S1T2_Fd - Sphagnum magellanicum MG | ecosystem: Host-associated > Plants > Peat moss > Unclassified...
AACATGGCATTTACCCCACTGAGTTCTTGAACACACTCAATTTTCCGGGCGTACCACCCCATGAACTGCACTTGCAGGAGGGTTGTCCCATCATATTATTACGCAACATGACCAATGGCTTGGCTAATGGTACTAAGCTCATTATCATTCAACTCATGCAGCATGTCATTGAAGCAGAAGTGGCAACAGGTCCTGTAAAGGGCCAACGAGTGTTCATTCCACGACTAAGCATCACACCTTCAAACACAGAACGAATGCCTTTCACTCTGCGCCGACGCCAGTTTCCTATGCGCCCTGCATTTGCCATGACCATCAATAAGGCGCAAGGGCAGACATTGAAAATGGTCGGCATTTTCTTGCCCAAACCTGTATTTACACATGGCTAGTTATATGTGGCCATGTCGCGCATTGGGTGCCCCGAGGGCGTGAAAATGCTGGTTACAGATGGGTGGGAGAATGTTCATGAAGATGCACCTGCCGGTGTGTATACTCGAAATGTTGTTTACACAGAGGTGTTATAACATGATCGTGCAAACAATAAAGCTTAACAGAGCGTTTCGGGTGGCTAGAGTGGCATAGCCACGGGTTACCCACTAGTCATACTAATATAATCATGATTTATGTTAAAATTTTGCAAAAAGATTTTAATCAATGAAATTTACATTTAAAAAACATTTGATGGGAAAAAAATTATTTGGAATTAGTAAAATGGATTTTAGCGATGTTCAACCTTCAACCACAACAACACATCTTGGGTTTTACACTAATTAATAAAATAATTTTTTTAATTTTTTTACTACAATTATAACTAGAAGTTCATGTTCATGACTACATAGTTGTAAAGGACATTGTGGTGCCACATGGCATTATGGTTTGGCGAATGCAGTTGATATCATAATTTGATGGTTTTTACACAAATGTCAAAATTTTAAAAATGTATTTTAAATGTATTTTTAATCATCCAAAATTAGGTAATAACAAAATTCCATTGATTTTTGTAACTTTTGGTGAATAATAACAACTTATGGTTGTGTGATGTTGACATGGCATGCCACATGACAACGAAATTGACTAGTAATCATAACACCTTATGACTTGTGACATCAATTTCACATCATGATTCATGTCATTGATTTGATGAATTAATCTCATTTATTAGTTAATAAAAAATATTGTTGTCCTTTGTGATTAATAATAACTTGATTTTCCATGTGATGATGACATGGCATGCCATTTGGCAACAAAATGTCACAAACTTTCATGGCAATCCATGATTTTTTTTGACACCATAAATTTTTGTGTGTCTTGAATTTATGGCACCAATATTTGTCATGGCATGCCATAATGTTGTGTGCCATGAAAATTTTGAAGTCATGAATTCATATGCATGTGTATGAGTACTAAACAATTTATTGTTAACTTATAATTATGATTACAATATTTATAGCCATTTTGTAAAAGGTGACACATAATTCTTTGACTTTTTAATTATTTAACACACAAAATTAGGTTAACATATTTTTTAACCTATGTATGTTTGACTACCTTATAAGCTATTTAAATAGGCATAAGAAATTTACTACATCTAATATGTTTAAATATCCTATTGATAGGTTAATCTAACTAGGCTTGCATAGGGTCTTAGCTTTAGGTTTTTTGTCAAGTCAACTTAGGTAGCCTCATTACAAGATATTTTATCAAAGTTGTAACCACCTCAAGTTTGTGCGACTAGATGTGATTATGATGTAACTAGATACGACTAGATGGAACTATGATGTGATTAGATATGACATAATTATCCTAAGTTTTTTTTAAACTTAAGAATGCCTAGGTTAACTTAGGCTAGGTTAGTAAGTAGTATAGGTTGACAAACTAGTTCATCTTAAGTCAACCTAAGGAGGTTTAGATCTATGCTAGGTTGGTAAGTAGTAGGTAGGTTGACCTAGGTCAACCTAGGGTGGCCAAGGTTAATTCAAGGTTAAAAATTTTGAGTTTTATAACTGTGTTAAATATAATTAGTATAAAAAAAATGGTAATGTGATAGATGAAGACTTGAACCCCAAAGTGAAGGTGAGGGGTTCAAGTCTTCCCTTTTGCAATCAATGATACTTAGGCCACTTGGCTTAGGTCAAGTAGCTTAGTCTAGGTTTCTTGGGTTAGGAATTTGACATTTGTTTTTACTTTAAACCATTTAGCCTAGGTTAGGTAGCCTGGGTTGTTTAACATAGGTAACTAGCCTAGCTAGGTTAAGTTAAGTTGACTTTTGGTTAAGTGAGCTAGGCTAGGTTGCTTAGCCTAGCTAAGTTAAATTAGGTTGACTTTTGGCTATTTTAGCTACATGGGTTAAACTAGGATGACATTCACTATTAGAATTCGTAATTTTTTTGATTAGAAATTTTGGTAAAAAAAGACCCATTTTGGACAAGCATAAAAAAAAACCTTTTAATCATTTTGGACAAGTCGTTTTGTACTTGTGCATTGTGACTAAGCCATGTACTTTTTTACCAGGCCTAAGTTGGCATTTTTTATTAATCATTTTTATTTTCAACACAATAATCAAATGATTTTTTGATTGGTCACACACCATTTTGATTAAGCAAATGCCATGTGGCATTTAAACAATGGCCACCCAAGTTAAACCACATGGCATCTAAACATTGGCCACTTAGGCTATGCTATGTGACATTTAAACATTGGCCATCTAGGCTATGCCATGTGGCATTTAAACATTGGCCATCTAAGTTATGCCACATGGCATTTAAACATTGGCCATTAGGCTATGCCACATGATATAACCTAAACAACCTAGGTTAAGTTTAAAATTATATACCTACTCCTAAGGTCCCTATGTCTAGGAACCTACAACCTAAATTCATAGGCCTAGGTTTAGGAGCTTATAATTAGCCAATAGGTATAGAAGCCTAAAGTAGGTTAGTGCAACTTAAGCTATGACCTTTACTAGGTTTAAGCCTTTTCAATTGGCTCATCCCGACTGGCCTTCTTTTAAAAAATATTTCTTATGTTTTGGATGCTCATGGTGCATTTATTTATATTGCTCATCATTTCAAAATGATGACAAACAATATGGGACAAACTTTTGGGAGGCAGAAACATTTTCATGTTCACACAACATTAGAGCCTTTTACTTCACACAACATTATTCTTAAATAACTATGTAAGATACATAAATTAAGTAAATAAATAAATAAAGAGGTAAGTAAATATGTATGTTAATTAAGTTAAAATAAAAAATAGTAATAGTTAATGTCTAATTATTTAGTTATAATAAATAATTACAACCATATTATAAATCTTTGAATTATATAAAATATCAAGATATTTATAATGTACTATATTGTTGATTGATAATTACAACCAAATTATAACTAATCCTTACAAATTTGACCTAATTCATTATATATTATCAACAATGTAATTGTAATAATTTATATTTAACTATTTAATTACACATTCATTAATGTATTTTAGGTAAATAACTAAATAACTAATTAGTAATTTATCATAGGTATATAAATGGCCTATCCTAGCCTATATAATTAGGTTACTTATATGTTAAAGTATAGGTAAATAGTTGGAGCATAGTTAGGGTATGTATAAATAAATATACCTACATATAAACTATTTGTATTTAGGCTATTTAACCACATACTTACATTACATAAGTTAAATAGGTGGTTAATTTAAACTACGAAAAATTAATTATGGCAAAACTAATGATTGGTAAAATAATAATGCTTAAACCAACCAGAATTAAAGTAATTATGGAAAAATTAATGATTATTAAACTAATAATGGTTAAACCAACCAAAAATTAAAAATAACTGTGGAAAAATAACCATGACTAAACTAATTAGGGTTCAATTAACCATATCTAAATAAATAATGGTTAAATATATAATGAATAAACTAATTTTGGGTAAAATAATTATGGCAAAACCAACCATGGCTAAATTATAAATGGTTAAATTAACCATGAGTAAAATAAATATGGTGAAATTAACCATGAATAAAGTAACTAAGGCCAAAATAACCAATGAATAAATATTTTATGTCTAAACCAACCATGGCTAAATTAATATGGTTAAAATAACTAATGAATAAATATTTTGTGGCTAAACCAATTATGCATAAATTAATTATGGTTAAAATAAAGATGAATGAAGTAATTATGGCTAAAATCAAAATGGTTAAAATAATGATGGCAAGATTAATCATGGTTAAACTAACAATGTATAAATAAATTTGGCCAAACGAACCACTAATAAAGTGAATATGGCTAAAATTACTAATGAATAAATATTTTATGGCAAAACCAATTATGAAAAAAATAATTATGGCTAAAATACATATGAATGAAATAATTATGGCTAAAATAAAAATGATTAAAATAATTATGGCAAAACCAACAATAGTTAAACTAAAAATGGTTGAACTATTGATGAATAAATATTTTATGGAAAAACTAATTGTGCAAAAATTAATTATGGTTGAAATAAACATGAATGAAATAATTCTGGCTAAAATAAAAAATTCAAAAATAATTATGGCAAAACCATCAATGGCTTGACTAATAATGGTGAAATCAATTATGTTAAACTAATTATCATGGCTAAATTTACTAGGGTTAAACCAACTATTGTTAAAATGACCATGGTTAAATTATTTATAATTGTTAAATTTTTTATGGTTAAACTAGCCATAATTAAACTAAATATGCCCAAACTAACCATGGTTAAAACATATTCAATTAAAAAACTATAGTTAAATTAACCATAATTATTGAACATGATTAAATTGACCATGGTGAAATTAGTTATGGTTAGTTTTAATTTTAATTAGTTTTTTCATAAGTAGTTCAGCCATAATTAATTTCAATATAGTCAATTTAACCATAGTTAAATAAACCATATATATACATGATTAATTAATTTAACCATAATTAATTTGGTTATGATTAGCCAACTTTTACATTTTCCAATTTTTTTCTAATTGGTCAAACATAGTCAAAATGTTACATGTAGTCCCAAGATACCCAACTAATATTGGAATTTGTAATTGGCCTTTTTGACTAAGCCATTGGTTATTTTGATAAATCTTATTTAATTAACCTTATTGATTGAATATAATAAGTGGCCTTATTGATTAGCATTTGCCAATTTGACTAAATTGGGTGGTCTTATTGACTAGGCCACTAACCAATTTGACTAGGTGGTATTTTAAACTCCAATTTAGATGTCTGATTTGATTAATTGTCAAATCGATCACTCTAGTCAAATTGATTGGTCAAAAGATACCCATTGTTATTCAAGTCCTTGACCTTTAGTAAAAAATATATGTACTTTGGTAAAAAATACCCATCTAATCAACTTGGCTAATTTGAAAAAATACGAATTCTAGTAATGTTTTGGTCATGTGCAATGATTCATAATGTGTTTATAAATTTTTTGACACATGTTAGTAATCCATTACGGCATCTTTTATAACATTTAGTCAAATAAAACAATTAAGTTGAAATGACATGCACTTTACATGTCATACCAAGGTTAATGATGACATGGAATTTCACTATTATAAGAAAATTTTAAAATCCTAATCGTTAAAACAACTAGGTTTTGCAATTGAATGTCCTTTGCAACTAAATGGGTGAAACAACATGGGTTTATCAACTCATTAATGACTAGTTGCATATGTCATTTCTGACTAGTATGTAGTTGTAAAGGCAAATTGCAAAACCCAAAATGTGTTATTGTGAATGTCAAATTGACATCACATTTAAGAAAAGTCGACACATGTGAAAACTTTAAGGTTTTAGAAGGGGGGGAAATGTTCTAGGGTTTAACATGATGAAGATGTTTCTAAAACTATTGAAAGATGAGGTTGTATTCCTTGCCATATTCGTTGCATGTGGGACATTTGATGATGTCCTTGGACTTATTTAAGAATATTGTTTATGGACTTAATGGATAAATAGATCTTTGAAGGGACTTCAAATATTGCTCGTATGTTATCATGGAAATTATTATGACTTTGATGTGACAATGCAATGAAATGCAATGGACCTTTTAGACACAATATGATGTTATGGAATATTTATGGAATCAATTTGGATTAATTGATGTTTTGCATTGATTATGGAGTAAAAATGAACTAACTATGGATTGTAAATTGGAATTGTTAAAGACCGTGGGTGGACTAAAAATGAACTAAGTATGGACTATGTTGGAATTATGGAATAAAATTGAATTATTGCAAACTAGGAGTATAGGAACTTAACTACATGGACTAGAAAAATTGTTAAAAATTGCAAGTTAAAACTAAATTGACTACATGGAATACATTGGACTTGTTGAAAACCATTATTGCCTTACTCTCATCACAAACTTCATGGGTCACAATTTGGCAATAATAGTCGTCTGAAATTTTCTTTTCATAGGTTTGTATGGAAAAGACACAAAGAATCATTTATCTACTTGTATTGTTTGAACATTGATGTTGTGTGCATTGTTTAGACACAAATGTCATATGCTTGTTTGTATTGTTTGAACACAAATGTTGTATGTCTATTCATGTTGTTTACACATGAAAGTCATGCACATGACTTTTGTGTTTAAATAATGCATGACATTTGTGTTTAAATGATACAAACCCATGAAATAACATATTTCACACAAATTTCGAATGAACCCATGAAACCTATAAATTTGTGATGTTGTATTATGCATTTTTATGTAAATGCATGGAGTTTTACATGTGCTTTCAACATAAACATCCAAAAATTATTATTGGAAAGAGGGCCTTTGATGCACAACATCCTTTTATTGTGAAAAAGATGAAGGAATGCAATGTTTGTTACTACATCACCCATGTGGAGATTGATGAGCTTTGACAAGGTTTGAATTACATGGTGAAATTTGGTATTCATTTTGAATCAGAGTGTGATTAGAATTGTGATGAGATTTGTGAATCTATTGGTATTAAAGGCTCTAATGAATGTACAGGTAGTTCTACTACATATGTAGGGCTTATTGTACTTTGGGAATCAATTGTTTGCCCCCATGATGAGTTTTCAAAAATGGCATGCTTGAGAATGCTTATTTGGTGAAGGTGAAAACACACAACAATGTTCAAAGATTGTTGTCACAAAAATACTTCTTGAAATTGTGTGTTTTTGAGCTCCCACCAAGCTAATATTAATTTATTTTATTTACAAATTGTACTTGAAATAAGATAGTTCAAAACTCAAAGAATAAGAGCTTGGGCATTCTTAAATTGAAAAATATGCACATTATGACTTTGATTTCACAAAGTCATTTATGAATGCACCTACTATTTTTTCATTTTCAAAAATGGAATTTTTTTCTCATTTTCATGATAATACATGACTTAAATTCTTTTTTTTGGTTTCATTTTGACTATAGAACTAAAACTTCAAGATGTGCATTTACACATGTAATATCAATTACAATTATAATGGCTGATTGTGATGTACTTGAGTCATATAAAATTAATCATGATTAGCATTGGTTGATTTTGCAAAAATAAATGTCTTTCATGACTCGATGATTAAAGTTAGGACATACATAGTTGCAAAATGTCCTAGTAATTTGGATAGCCAGTTTCGGTGTAGGGCTTTTTTAGTTTTGGGGAATTGGCCTTGTTTTGTCCTTAGGAGTAATTTGAGGAGACCAAGTGACCTCATTATGCTCATGAAATCAATGTCCTACTATTCATCTACTCCAAGCAGGCCCAATGGTTCGAGTATTTGATTACAAACAACATCTCCTAGGGAGGAAGTGAAATATATGTTGTGAACTAGTTCAGAGGGAGTTGGGTACCATGAAATCCTTAGAAACCTTGGCTTAGGACACAGGCCCCTCACCCTCCAGGGAGTTACTAGGGATACCGTCACTTTTTGCAAACGAGCTGGGACAACTTTGATTATCTTTAGCATTGGATTTCCTCTGCTACACATTGAGTGATCAAAGTTAAGATCTGGAGTAGTTGCACTTGAGTTGTAAGAACAATGACGTCTCCCGCATCACCTTCATCCAAGCTCCAGTGTCAGTTCCCATCTTAGCTGTTGGTTTTGTTTTGCTTCGAGCCCTATTCTACACTGAGACCAAGCCATGGGCCTGTTTAGGCAGATTAGGGTTAACTTTCTGGTCCTTCTTCATTGCCAAGCTAGTCAACGCGTCACTTGTCTTGGGCACGCCAATGGTGGGGGTGCTCGGACTTTTTCAACAACACCTCCATTACTCTCTACAATAGAAGGTTCTTTCTTTTTTGTTGAAGGGTCCATGAGTCTTGGTGATTGTTATAAGATATATGTGGGACTATGGACGTGGTTCTATGAGCACTTTGGACTAGAGCTCTGCGTGGTTGAAAGGGCTGCTTGGCTCCATTTTTGTATCTTACTTCTGTGAAGCCTTCTTCATTTGAGACTAGAACTTTTGGCTAAGTAGTTTCTAACACCTTAGGTTCTGTCGCCTAGGGTATGGTGCAACGGATGTAAATGAAGACCACACTTCATATATATCCATCTACTAGTATTGAATTTATTCTATTTAAGGGATGTTGTATTTAGCACAAAAGATAATATTTTGCTTTGATTGTCAACCATGATTAATATGTCAATTTTTAATAGATACCAGTGTTGGGTGGTTATATCAATTTTAATACATCGGTCAAATAAGGGTCAATTAAAACTATCAAAAAACAAATCAGCTCAGTAAAAGTACATAGGTTTCAAAAAACATTGAAATTAGGTCTGGGTAAGTGTGTATGGGACTTGAAATTTGACTTGGTATATTGTAGTTGTATAAGTGATTGCAAGCCACATAAATCTTGTAGACCTACAACTAGTGAATGCCATGTTACAAGGATCGTCATCCGATGGAATGGATGAAAACCAACACTAATTGTAAGAGGTATGTGACTATTGTTATTACCACATGTATTTTTTTGATTGGCTATTTCTTTCCATTGGTTGAAGAAGATTGAGGTTTTGCGATTGCATGTGTCATTTACAACTAAAGTTTTGTCTTTTATGATTAAAATCTAATTCACTAATTTGTTAATTTCTTCTAATGTATGTTGTAATATACTTGTAGATATATTAAGGTTACAAACTTGCTGCCCCCCCTGCCCCCAATGGTAGATATTATAGATATATTAGGACTATTATAAAATCTATCTTCTTCCACCATTGCATTTTGATATCTTAATTAAGTGACCGTGTCATTTGTGACATTCTCTTTTACCAATGGTTTCAGAATTTATACTAATCCCAGATATTCATTCTCATTATGGATTAAATGAATATTTTTGAAAATTAAATAATATTCAGAAAAGTCATTAAAGTTATTGGTAAAGTCACCCTCTCTTTCACCCCCTATCCCCTCTTTCAGTGATATCCCAAAGCAAGGAAATTTTATTAAATCTCAATATGAAATGTTGAAACTCAGCATTTAATGCACAAGATTTGAGATTAATATAGTTCTACAGGTAGGAGCAGTGAAAATTATGCAGCAGTGTTGGAGGCGCTCAGGAAAAAGGAAAGAGGGGATGAAACTCAGTTTACCACCGAAATTGATGGAAAACTACTTTGGGTCCCATTTATTTCGTTTTGTAAAATTTCATTAGCAGTTACGAATTTGATGCCTTATTATGCCGAAACTGGCCGTTCTGGCACTCATAATCGCCTGACTTTAAGGATAACTTTATTGTATAATTTGTTTTAAATCTTCAAACATACCCAGAAAAAAATGTTAAAAATTTCAACTTTTCAAATTTCAATTGGCATATCTAACATCACTGTAGGGTATGTCAGTTTACAGCCTCCACAAGTCTACAGAAAGAGGTGGAAAGATTGCTAAATATATTGTATTGATTGTGATTTGTTGTAGTACATGCAGTTACTGAAGCTCTTATTAAAATAAAGCTTTCGTGTTCAAGGGCTGTCTTATAATAAAAATACTGCTTATTGACCTTTATTGGCAAGTGGGTTTTGGGGGTTGGCGCCAGAGAATATCACAGCCCGTACTGAACCAAAAGAAGAAGAAGAGACCTTTGAGGAGGGAGTAATTCCCAATGGAAGAGGGTTGATGTTTTCAGTTTTCACCCTTGTGTTTGGGTCTGGGGGTTAACTCTTTCTCAATGAAACACTTTAGAGTGGCCCAAGGTTTTATCCCCTCCAGGGTCAGGGGTCCGCATATTTTCAAGATTTGGTACTATCTGCTGGCCAAACTGTTCCAATTTGTGAAGAACAAACAACAATTCAATGGCCTGCTGGTCATGCGTAATCTCAACAAGTTGATAATTCTTAATGCCACCAGTGCCACAATGAACTAGCACACACCAGCGCACCATCCACTGAATGCCGGTTGTTACTCAGTTGTGGATGAACCTCAACTGAGATAATATTTGATTTCAGCTTGGTAACTAACTTTGTAAGAAATAGGTGTCAAATATCGGTAGATAGGTAGGAAAATAGGTAACTTCTTGGTAAGGGTCATTTTTACTACCTGTATAGGTAGTTAGTAGGTAGGTAGTCCAAAAAAGCATTGAGCTAACCACCATGGTTAGCTAGGCAACTGGAACCCAACAGAAAACTATTTCCTGACCACTTACCATCCATCCATCATGGTGCACTGGTGGGTGCTGGTTCACTCTGGCTGTTAAACAGTACCTGGCTGGTAAGTATTTACCAGTGTTGGGCAGCTTCATTTTGAAGAAAGAACTGGCAGGTAAAAAACTCAGTATATGAACCCTTGACCAATGGTTCTCAGGAAATCAATGAAATCAATGAACTTGTTTTGACTCATTACAGTATATGGACCCTTCACCCATGATTCTCATGAAATCAATGAACTTGTTTTGACTCATTACTGCCGATGTGAAAAACTTCAAAGAACCAGTCAAAGAGCCTATCATGAATTTGTTGGTTCTTTCATAAAACACACAGGTTCTTTGAAAATTTTCAAGAACCTGCTGGAGGTGGAGGTCATTTTAATTTTGAATTTTTTCAAAAATCTGGAGCTACCTACAGGTTATAAGTTATAACAAAATCAAAGAACTTCCCAATGCTGGTGTTTTCCTAAATATTTACCTACCTTACTGGGATATGTTTGAACGTTACTTCTACATAAGCCCAGGTGATTATGCAAATTCATTCTATACCTCATATGCCTTCAGTATGATGAGTTTTGTTCAATTTCAAAATCAAATTTTTTGTAATGCTATTTCTGTTCTTTTGCACTGATTATCTGGAACAAGACAATAACTTGCACCATTCAATCCCTTTAGTATTGTGCTACCAGTTGTTAGTATAAAAAGCTTTGAATATATTTTAAAAGGTGGTTTATTTATATGATATTAATGAAAAAATTCTCTTAAAATATGTCAACATTTTAATGTGATATGCTCATGTTTGCAATGTCAATTATGTGATTAAATATCTGTGACTCCCCACTTGCTGATGCATCTTTGTAAGCATTTTATACATGTTCAATCTATCTTACCTTTATCTTATATTTACTTACTTGTGTCCACAAGGTAAATTTTGCATGAAAGGTGAAAATTTTCTACTTGCTATAAATTTTTATGAAACTTGAATTCCATTACAGAGCTGACATATCAAGATCAATATATCCACCCAAAATAGGAGCAAAGCCCTGACCCCAAAACCATGCATCCTGTGAATTCAAGAAACCCATTATGCAACTTACTTTATTTTTCACTCACAAAGAAATCAAGGTGGGATAGGTTGCAAATTGCAAACATTGTTGCTTGTGGATGTGTCACTTGGGTGCTTGGATTGGGTGGTTCCCAGCCTCTAAGGCCCATGGTATTGCCTCACGTGGATCTTGAGCATGGATGTTTGCCCTGTCAATCTGGATATCTGAGTTGTGGGGACCGAGGTGGGTTAGCGGGGAAACATTTACTAATTTGGGCCCACTTGCATCATATGATAGGAGTGAAAGTTTTTGAGCTTTGGATGATTTTGTGAACCATATTGACATCCATCAAGAAATGGTTAACTTGATCCCAAGGTGATCCAAGGACAGCATTGTGATCCAATATTTTTTGGAGTTGAACAAGATGTGGAGACCACATCCTATTTCATTATCCTTCAAATTGTGTTGTTGAGGGAAATGTGTTGTTCATGGTAGGGTAGCTCCGGAAGGGTTCCATTGTTAGGCTTTAAAATTGGGAAGACATTGGTTGGAAGTTTGAAAACAGATGAGGCTCTATCAATAGATGAAAAATGGGAATTTCAAATACATATACATTATTTCTTTTGACTTTTCACCTATATGTGTATTGCTATTGGTGTGGGAACCTTGTCATGGTTAAATTCAAAGTTCCAATGGGACAAGACTGGGGATACTATCTTTGTTTCCATGCCTTTAAAGAATGGACCCTCATGGGACGCCCTCCCATACACATCACCTCCTCCAAAAAATAATCCTCTAGGTGTATTTAAATGGCCTTTGGAAGTGTATTGAAAGGACCACATGACTCGAGGATGTATAAAAACCAATTACTTAGTCATTTTTTGTTAAATCATTTCTACTAAAATTATAACACCTTACAGGAAAAATTGTAATTCTTTTGTGGGATCCAAACTTCAGGGTATTCTATAAAATCTCCAAAAAGACAAGACTAGCTCCATTAATTTTTAGAACCTCTTTATGTGTGCAAAAGAAAATTGAAAGAAAGAACAATGTTAAACGAATGCATGTTCATTAGGTCCATACAAAATATTCTAGGTTGGATGTATGACATGTGTCTACTACTATTCATGTTCACCTAAATTAGACACTTATTACCTATACCATGTCTTAAAATTGTGCCATATTAGGGTAGAACTACAAAAGCCCATAGTTTTAGACCTTCTGCTACAATATCATTGTAAAACTTTACCATTCTGGCAATAGTTAAATTATTTTTTGTAAATGCTGATTTTAAAAAAAAATTCTGTTTACTGTGCCAGAAGTTTTAGAAATTCCATTGATGTCTATTGTACATGCTTATTTCGTTTATTCCAGGTTTATATGTCCATGTCTTTGACAGTGTCAAAATTTTAGTAAATTTTTATTGTTATTGCCACAGCAAAATAAAATTCTCAAGAAGATGAAGGAATGGTAAAGGTACTACAAGATAAATCTTAAACTATCCCTATTAAAGATTGGATAAGTGATGAGGGCATAGCACACATGACCATATCAACAAACATTTAAGAACAATTTCCTTTGAAAAAGAATCAATACTGATTATGTGTAGGATTAAGCCTAGAATACAACTATTGATTATGCCAAGTCTAAACATAATAAACAACAATGATTAATATTCACATCTTAAGGTCATCGATTCACACTTGGGGATAGCCTACCATAGTGATAGGCCCTAACTCAAAAGTAGCTAGTAGGATTTTAGCTTCTAACCCTAATTCATCTCTATCTACCCTATGACCATTAGGTTTATTTTACCTTTGTTTGCACATATGGTTAAAGTTAGGTCATTCAAGTAAAGTTTGCTTTGCCCAACTAGAGTTGTTCATGGTGCCATCGTTGTTAATGATTAAAAGTGATAAAACAAATTTTTTATCATACAATTTTTAACGTGTTTTATCACATTGTTTTATAGCTTTGTATCTATATTTTGTAGCATTATTGTCAAGCTTTGCAACTTTGCTCTAAAATTTTGCAACTTCATGATTTTGGCATTGTTCATGTAACATCTTCAATCTTCTCTTTAGTTTTTTTCAAGCTTGCCTTTTAGTCTTCACTTTTTCATTTCTTCATAGCTCCATTTTCATTTCTCGCTTTGCATTTTGTAGCTTCGCATTTATATTTTATAGCATTATCATTAAGCTTTGCAGCTTTGCAACTTTGCTCTAAAACTTTACAACTTCATCATTTCAACATTGTTCATGTGACATCTTCGATTTCTTCTCTAAATTTTTTCAAGCTTGCTTTCTAACCTTCACTTCTTCATTTCACATTCTTCATCATGTTCTAGTTTGTGTTTTTTGACAATTCTTTTATTTCATTTTCTTTTCAATTTAAAATTTTTTTCTATGTTTTTGACAAGGACTTTTTGCAAAACTCTTTAACATAGTTGGCCTAGTAAAAATGATCCTTCTTGTTCAATTCCTTCAACCTCCATCTTTTTCTTTTTTTAAAGACACAAATTTCTTTCTTTTTCTTCAAATGATGAATGTTTTGATTCTCAATAAGTATAGGTTATCTTATGTGTATGACCTTCTTTTGAGTCAAGACTTTAGTGATTGAGTCAAGGCAAGATCAACAACTTGGTATGTCCACTTTTTTATGACTCAATATGACAATAAAAGATGGATCAAACATTTCAAGGTTAGTAGATCATTTGTGAGATAGTTGTTAGAGAGACTAAAGCATAAAATGGAAAAAGAAAACACAAAGCGTAGATGTGCAATGTAATGAACATTAGGGTTACATGTTCTTTGTATAAGCTTGCACATGTTGTTGAGTACTTGTAATGTAGCGAACATTTTGTAATTGGGAAGTCAATTATACATTTTATCTTGTGGGAGTTTGTACATGTGATTAATGTTGTTTTCAATGTCGCAACCCCATTTTGAGGGAGTTGTGAGGTCGCCACTCACACTCCCGAAAATGGGACTTGGGAGTCCTATGGGACTCCCAAAAATTCAGAACACAATTGCAGGGGTCAAAACACCTCGCATTGAGGCGTTTATTATACCATTGGAAAGGTCTCAAAGTGTAGATGTCCAAAATGGCCTTTTATGAGCCATTTGAACATCTACAGCACAAATTATGGTCGAAAGAAGCGCCAGAAGTCAAACTGGCAATTTGACTCCCGACCACTAAAAGTCAAAAATCGACTCGATTCTGGTGCGTGCAGGTGAAGTATGACACATCATTGGAAAGCTCTTGAGGAGAGCTACAACTTTGCTTCAGACCTTGTCCCGATCCGAGTTTGGGGCGAGGAGTTATGAGTGTCCAAAGTCCCGGGAGTCCAAATCGGGACAATTTCGGGACTCCACTTTGGGAGTCCCGGGAAAAAGAACCATTTGGATGCAAATGCGGTGGGAAGCTGCAGAGAATACTATATGGGGGAAAGTGGTGGCTTCCCCCAAGTCCGGGCCGTGGTGAGTCAAGTGAGTCCAAGTTGCCCGTGGCTTGTCTCAACACCAAAAAGGTACAAAATGAGTTCTAACCAACTTGTTGGTTAGATTTAGATGCAGGACCGATAACTAAATAAGCTTGTCCTTCTTCCTAGTCTAATCCCGAAGCTTTTAGCACGCCCCCTCTACCCCCTTTTAGTGCTAGAAGCTGGGAGCGGCTCCAAGTCCTAAATTATTTCCACAAGTTGACATAGTTGGACCCCTTTTGGGGCTAACAAGGGACTTGGGAGTGCGTCATTCAAGAATTAATTTCAATGGTTTGAAAGTGATGCCTTTGTTACAAGAAAACAAGTTTTTTTTATTGGAAAAATTGGTTAGAAGGTACCCCAAATGGCCCCTATCCAACTTAAACAAGGTGTCATTTTGGACCCAATCATTTTGATTCGGTCTTTTTTGTTAGTTTTTTTATTGGAATTTTAAATTTTTTTTATGTCAATAATATTTTGACAAAAACCATATATGATTTAATTTTTATATTATATTATATTATATTATTATATTCATATTTATTTATCTATTAATAATAAAATAATTTACCTACCTACATATGTTATTTAGCCTAG
>Ga0116231_10009854_pt1 | contig 15773 bp, 10 predicted proteins | sample S1TSphgellanicum_2_FD_89695 | JGI IMG/M metagenome (GOLD analysis project Ga0116231, IMG submission 89695) | Host-associated microbial communities from peat moss isolated from Minnesota, USA - S1T2_Fd - Sphagnum magellanicum MG | ecosystem: Host-associated > Plants > Peat moss > Unclassified...
CCGGAAGGTTCCAACCATCAAGCGCGACATGGAATTGAACACCCACATACGACTCCTTCATTTCCCATCATGGTAAGTTACGATTCTCTCACCCTATCTTTGTATCTTCAACTTGGACACAACACGTTAGATCATTAGTGAACTCATTACTTTTTTGAACCACTTACTTGTTAGACTACAACTACATAGTAGTTCCACTTCCAACTGGTTTTTATGTGAGTGCATATCTTAATGGTGAAGGTGTGCTATTATTCCTCACAATGTCCATCAACCCAAATGAGACCATTGATAATTTCAAAGCATGTGGGAGGGAGATTGCCAATGTGTTTACTTTGCATTGAGGATTATTGTCCCTTTTGGGGTCCTTTTTCACAAAAAACATGTTTTTTTTAAAAAGGAATTTTTAAATGAATTTTTTTGAAATATTTTATATATTGTATTTATAGTTGCCCCAATATGTCATATGTCTTTTTACAATCAAATTTGGAGAAATACAAATTTATGAAAGTGTATAAATTTTGCCAAATTTTGTGTTTCATTTTGAAAAAATTCATAATTTCAAATCATACGAAAACATGTTAAAATTTTCAAGTTTAATTGTTTATATTATAAGCTACAAGATTTTTTAAAAGAACCTGTACATTGCATCACATTTATATGTCAAAAAAGATTCATGAACTTTTTTTAAACCTTAATTTTTGATAAACATAAAATCAAAAAAATATGAAAATTTAAGTTTTTTTGAGATGTGTCTAATAAAACCCTATTATTATAAAAAAAACGTTGAGGATGAAATAAATTGTATTATGAAAATTAACAAGCCCTTTATGAAAGTAGTGTCATTGAATGAAATTGTTAACATCCTTTATTCAAACCAAACTTTGATATTGGAATTTTGTTTGATTCATTTTAAATGATTCGATATCCATATTATTCAATAAACACAGCTTTATATGATTCACATGCCATTAAAGTGGCACCACATAGGCAAATGTAACAAAAATTGCAAAAAAGTTGATGTTTTGACGTCAATTTTGGCTTGTTTGAGTTCATTTGCACCTTTTGGGCTAATTATTATTAACTTGATAAGTAATTTGCCCCCTTCCAAATATGGCATGTTTTTAAACCCTTTTGTTATGGATGCATTACAAATTGCATGTTGACTTTTCACACATACTTTAGTTACATCAAAGGTTGAAAGTATGTTGTGCATGTCCATGTAGATCTTTGGATGGTTGGGCTGCGTTGAGTGCCACACTCAAATTAAGACACAAACTAACATATAATTTTATCACAAGGGTCCATTCATAATAAAAGGAGCCATGGGTACCAAGGTTAGAATCCTTACCAAGCACTGCATTCTACACACGTCCTACATGAATTAATTTATTAAATACCAAAATTGTATTTTAAATGTAATTTTTGGGACTAAATATCAATATTATGACCAAACATGACCCATATTATAATAAATTTTATTATTATTTACATGAGGATCTAGATTATAATCAAATGTACACTTTTGTTTTAAACGATGATTACAAATTTTGAACCTTTTGAACCATTAAGGACATTTAGATTCAAAATTAACAACATTCGTTCAAAGAATTCAATACATGTGCATTTAAAAATATAAACACTTGTGGCCCTTCTTATGAAGTATAGTAGAGCCTAAAATAAAATTAAAAACATTTGGTGAACATTTAAATAACAAAAAACATGTTCAAATTTTATAGTCCTTAAAATAACCTTGTCAACAAGTGCTTTGTGTATGACAAAGGACTTTAATAACATGATGAAATGATTCCAAATTTTTAGGATATCAATTTCATGAATAGACAAAAAAAACTACAAAATATGAACAAATATTTCATTATATATAATTATTGGTGATTTTTCAAAGTAGTAGAGGTGCAATTTTCACTACAATCAACAAGTGATTTGGTTCCTTTTATTGTGAATGGAACCACAAGGCTCTAAAAGGTTGGTATTCTCTTAAAACCAAAGGTTTGAGAAGGCACCACATTGATTGATTAGTGTTGAGGCTAACCAGGATAGTGGCATGACATTATGTGCACCAAGTTGATATGAAGAGGCAAGGGTTCATAAAAAAACAAGGTCATGGTGTGAGTTGTGGCGACAAGCGTAGATAAAGTTAGTCAGATTCCATACACCAATGTGATCCCACCTACCTTTGAAAGGGATGATGCTGATGATGTTTGGCAAGTATGAAGCCAACACCATCTTGGTGTTACTTACAAGATTCGTGCCCCTTTCATTGAATACACAAGTTGCACTTGTGAATGGGCATTGTGAGGCAACTTTTACAAGCATCAAGTTGTTATTCAATTGATTTATACCAACCTTACAATGGAAAATATCATTGAATATTGTGGCATGTATTATGGAACTCATCGTGGTGGTTTGAAATGCATGTTTGTTGACCTGGCATATTTATAATTGGATGATGGTGTGTCCAACAATGAGGATTGCAACCAAGATTTGGTTGATGAAATCAACATTGTCAACATGGGGGGCTTACGACCATGGAGGAAGATAATCATTTTGACAATTTCAATGTGTTGGAAGGTTCATTTACCCCCATGGATTGAGCCTTACCCTATTTGCATGAAACAATGGCCAAGATCACTGTGAAGTGTAAAGCAGATGCAAGCATTGAATTGTGCGACCATGCAACATCACTTCTTCAAAGAGTTACATCAAACATTCACTGAATTCATTTGGCCCTAATCAATGAATCCATGCACCAGCAAATGGTATTTCACCAAGTGGATGATGGCTTCAAAAATTCCATCAACTGGATGAAAAATGAACACAAAACAATGATGGAGCACTTAGATACCCATAAAAAAAGGACTAGGGAATAAAGAAAGTTTTGAAATTTGTACCCATATTTGGATTTTATATATGTGTGATTCAGTTTTCATTTATACTTAACCCTTTACACCTTTCACCAAATCAAATTGAATTATGCACAAATTAAATAGGAAAAGAAACTACAATTGACGTGCCCCTAAGTTCTTTGTTAGACCTAAAAAAGGTCCAACTATGTTAAAGAGCGGAAATAGTTGGAACTTGGTGCCGCTCCCAGCTTCCTACACTAAAGCGGGTGAAAAGGGCGTGCTAAAAGCTCCAGGATTAGACTAGGAAGAGGGACAAGCTATTTAGTTATTTGGTCTTGCATCCAAAACCAACCAACAAGTTGGTTAGAACTCATTCTGCACACTCTGGGTGTTAGGACAAGCCACGGGCAACCTTGGACTCACTTGACTCACCACGGCCCGAATTCGGGGGAAGCCACCACCTTCCCCCATATAGTATTCTTTGTGTCTCTTCGCCGTATTTGCATCCGAATGACATTTTTTCCTTGGACTCCCAAAGTGGAATCTCGAAATTGTTCCGGTTTAGACTCTCGGGACTTTAGGTGTTCTGACCCCTGCAATCGAATTATAAGTTTTCAAGAGTCCCCGAGGACTCCCAAGTCCCATTTTCAAGAGTGTGAGTGGTGACCTCACACTTCCCTCAAAGTGGGGTTGCGACAACAATGCATGCATTAAAGTAATATCCAAATGTTTAGGTAACCAATATGTGTCAATGAATAATTGTTAATCACAACTAAATGTGGCTAATATAGAAATCTAAAACTCTACGTAATGCACAAAATAATGAAAGTTTTTTGCTTGTAAAGATCGAATTTAATTACAATACCCCACACTATGTAATCCATAAACGCCCTAGGATAAATCATTTTTGCCTACATTATCAAAGGGGTATTGCTCATGATTAGAAATATGAAATGAACGTGCAATACCCCTTTCGAGGTATCCAAAAAATGATTTTGGGTTAATCAATTATCTTTTGACATTTCAAGGGGTATTGCATAACCCTACCAAAATTTAAACGAAAAGCTATACCCTCACTAGGTTATTTTGTGAAACACCATAGGTTGGTTCATTTTGGCCTATGCTATTAGAAGGGGTGTTGCTCATGATTAGCAAGTTGGGATGAATATCCAATACCCTATCAAGGTATCCCATAAATGTTTGGGGGTCAATCACATATGTTTTGACACTTCCAAGGGTATTGCACAACCTTACCAAAACCTAAAGGGAAAGCAATACCCGCATTGGGGTATTTTGTAAAACACCATGGGCTGAATCATTTTGGCCTATGTTATCGAAAAGGTATTGCTCATGACCAGAAACATGGATTAAAGTTGCATTACCCCTCTCAAGGTATCTTGAAAATACATTGGGGTTAATCACATATATTTTAACAATTAGTGGGGTATTGCATAACCCTACCAAAATCTAAAGGGAAATTAATACCCTAATTGGGGTATTTTATAAAACACCATGGGCTAAATCATTTTCCACCTAAGTTATCTAAGGGGTATTGCTCATCGCCAAAAGGATGGAATTAAATTATAATACCCTTATCCAAATATCCTAAAAATGCTTTAGGGTTAATCACATTTTTTCTACACTAAATGGGGTATTGCATAAACCTACCAAAATGTTGAAGGAAACAATACCCTTGTTAGGGTATTATGTAAAACACCATGGGTTAAATCATTTTCCACCTAAGCTATTCGAAGGGTATTGTTCATGACTAGAAGGATGGAATTAAATTGCAATACCCTTATTTGGGTATCCCAAAAATGTTTTGGGGTCCTTCACATATCATTCTACACTATGTGGGTATTGCATAAACCTAACAAAACCTAAAGGAAAAGCAATACCCTTGTTAGGGTATTCTATAAAACAACATGGGTTGAATCATTTTCACCTAGGCCATCAAAAGGGTATTACTCATGTCTAGAAAGTTTCAATTACCTTGTAATACCCCATTCAAGGTATCCCAAAATGCCATAGATATTGAAGAACAAGTAAATGAGGGTAATGCAAAGTTGGACACATTGATGGTAGAAGGTTGTGGAAGAGCTTGAACAAAGTTATAGAACTTAAATGTAAAATTTGCTACTAAATGTTAAAATTTAGGTTTTGTGCAAAAAAATTAAAATAAAAGTTCATTCATTACGTTTTTTCAATGATTTACATATTTAAGTTTTTACCCTTTAAAAGGTGTAAATGAAAAAAATTTAAGTTCCTTATTTAATAAGATTTGAATGATCATTTTTCAAAAAATTAAAAATTAAAGCACATGATTTTCTAATATTTTAAAGTGTTCACATAATAATAAAAAATGATATTTCTTTCATATATTAATCTTATGTATGATTGAATTTTTAAAATAAGTTTTTAACATATAATGAATATTTTCTCAACTAAAATAATTATATAGTAGATCGATAATATTTTATAAATACATAACACAAGTTCTTATGTAAATTTTCTTTTTTATGATGTATAATATTGGCATACATATTGGTTTAAATATATTGTTGTTTATAACCTATTCATTTTATTTTTAAAAAAGAATTTTAAAATTCCAAAAGATAAGTTATTAACATTGTATATATTATTAATGCATGTAATTGAATATTTATTCTATGTAAATTGCAATTTAGGGAATAACATATCAAGTAATCCCAACATTGGTCAATAATTTTGTGGCACTTTAATGTGTATTTCCTTTAGTATTAAATATATAATAAAATATGTATTTTTTCATTTTAAAACTAAAAGTAAAACACATGTAAAGTTTATTTGAATAAATGAATGGTTAATTATGATTCAAAAAATATAAATGGTGCATAAATTATCGATTTGTAATTTAAAAATATTTTAATTGAATTAATGATACAATTAATTAATTAATGAATGCATGGAATTATATATTTTTTGCATTTTTAGATATATAATCTACCTAATTATTTTAACTTGGTAGAAATTTTAATTAAACATTAAATGTATTTGAAAGACATTCTCAAACTAATCAATGACAAGAATTCTTTAATGGACCAATGCAAAATGGTTAATATAATATGTAAATGAAGGTATTGCAAAATTAGCCACATTGTTGGTGTAAGCATCTAATTAAAAAACATCAAAACAAATTGCACTATACATAACAATTGTTTTATATATAATTTACATATAATATAATTTTTACTCAACTATTATCCTATTTAAATAAATATTAAGATATGTTATGTATTAAAGTGAATAAAAATTATAATTATAAAAAATTATTAAATATATATAATGTATTATTCTATATTAAAAATATATATATTTAAAGACCAATATTGTAGTCAATATTATACATCATAAAATAAAAATTCAATCAAACATAAAATTAATATATGGGAGAGGTATCAATTTTTATTATTAGGTGAACCATTGGATGAAGGTGACATCAGGTGCTAGAAATTTTCTTTTAATTGCCATTGAAATTGTATTAAATAATAAACTTTAAGTTTTTATTTTCTTGAAATGGGTTTGCAATTTTAAGAGGGGAAAAATGTAAATATGTACATCATTAGAGAAATGTTCAAAATGAACTTGTAATTTGTTGATTTAGAGAAAATTTGAATTCGAACATTAAGTTATAAATTACACATCAAACCCTAAACCATAAACTCCTCTACCATCAATGTGACCAATTTTTCATAACCTTTATGTTATACATATTAACAAAGAATTTTGAAAACATGAATTTCATGATCTAATGTGGGGGGATCAATTGTTCACAAAACATTCTTATGTTTCATCGTGAATGCAAATATCGCAATATGATGCAAGTATTACATTTAAACTCCATAACCTTTTTATCATCAATGTGAACAACTTTAAATTACCTTCATTTACTTGAATCAATATGTCAAGCATGATATAGTGAGCATGGAATAAGTATTTTTAAAAAGATTCTTTTGCTTCATGGTTTACAATATTATCGCAAAATGATGCGTGTATTGCTTTCCTTCTAGGTTTTGCTAAGGTTATCCAATACCCCTCCAAATTCCAAAAGATATGTTATGGAGCTTAAAGGATTTATGGGATACCCTAAAAGGGCTAGTGCATGTGAATTGAATAGTTTTAAACATGAGCAATACCCATTTGATAGCTTGAACCAAAATAATTAAGCCCATGGTGTTTGTAGATTACCCCAACAAAGGTATTGTTTTCCTACTAGGAATAACATACAATATGTATACCTTAAACATAACCCTACCCTAAATCCTAAACCTTAAACCCCTTTACCATCAATAGCAATACCCCTCCAAGTTTCAATAAATATGTGATGGAACCCAAAGGATTTATGATATACCCTAAGAAAGGCAAATATTGCACATGCATTGAATAATTTTGGACACAAGCAAATAATACCCCTCCAATAGCTTGGACCAAAATAATTTAGTCCATGGTGTTTCCACAATACCTTCATGAGGATATTGCTTTCCTTCTAGGTTTTGGTATGGCTATGCAATACCTAGGTCTAGGATTCAATAGATTTGTTACGGAGCTCAAAGGATTTCTAATATACCCTAAAAGGGGTATTGAACACACATTGAGTAGTAATTTTGGGCATTAGCAATACCCCTCCAATAGCCTATACCCAAAAAAATTCACCCATGGTGTTTATAGAATGCTTTCATAAAGGTATTACTTTCTTTTTAGTTTGAACTTTTAATCTTTGGGGGTAAATAGAGGTTTTTTTGTTTGAGTGAAAGATTAGAATATGTGAAAATGTATTTTTAACATAAGATGGTGTAAAATGAAAATAAAATGTTTTAAATTAAAAAATATGTTTGAGATGTGTTACAAAAATGTGTCGAAAATGCCCAAGTCCAAAACAACCCCACCCTAAAATGAGGAACACATCATAATGGTAAATATGTGGTTGCCTCAAAAATAAATTGCTACCCTAACATTGAAGTCCAAAATAACACCTTAATCAAAATGAGGATAAACTATGGGTTATTTGTGTCTCTAGTAGAGGGGGATGAAATCCCATTGGCCCTCCTATATCACATTGATGCAACCTTTGCATCTTGGGCATTCTGACATGTAAATACCCCATGATTAGCCAATGTTGCCTTTATAGCATCAACCACACACACATCCTTAGTGGTGTGTTGAACCCTAAAACAACAACACAATATAACAAGTATTGCTTATGAAACCTGAAACCAAAAATTCAAATAAAATTGAATATGGCATTGTTAAAACTTATCAAAAATGATTCATGGTTTTATGTAAGAAGGCCATCCTCCCTATGTTGTGTGGTCTTATTAGATGCAAACTTCTAATTTTGCTCCATCTAAACACCTTTGAACGCCTTTGCATACTCGGTTGGAGTCATTCAAATCATAATTACAAGGTCTTCATTGCATTCCACCTTGGCTTGCACATTGAGCAAAATGGACCCCACACCCCATGTAGTCATGCAAAGAAGCTCAAGAATGGTGCTAGAGGCTAACTTGACAAGTGTAAGCTTAAGAACCTCATGTGTGTTTGCAAAGCAACCTAAAGCCTATCCCACTCCAGGTTTACGTGCTTCTTAGCCCTAGTAATTACCCTTTACTCATTGTGATAGAACTAGGCCAAAGGGTTGTTCAAGACTTGCACATTCATGGCCACATGATGCTTTGAGCCCTCTTCTTGCGTAAATGGATGTCTGGACTTCCCTGATTCTATAATCACATTGTGCTACACTTACAAATGTTGTACCAAGTTGTACTTGGCAATGTAGGTGACATTGCACCCATGAACCAAACAAGTAAACTTTGCCCCATCCTTTTCCCAATGAATGCCTTTTAAGGCAATTGGGGGAAGGGCAACCACATTTGAAATCAAAATACAAAAAAAAAAAAAACTTAATGTGGGAATTAACATTTTGGATGAAGGTTATCCCCTATATGATGAAGGTATTGCACAAAAAGATAAAAGATCAAAAAAAAAATGAAGGTATTGCATAGGAAGATAAAATAACAAAAACACAAGATGAGAATATTGTTAAAACCCAATGTTAAAATTTTCCTAAAATGAAGTTAACCTTCAAAACATATATATCACCTACAAAAACCTAAAAATATTGTTTAGAAACTTAAATAAATAAAAAATGCCCCATCCACCTTCTCACATGGAGAATGAAGGTCTAGGGCAAAATTTTTAAAACCACAATTAATGAAGGTATTGCAAATTTGAAAAAAAAACCCGCCGATCCTTTTAAGTAGAGAGGATGGGTGGGGCAAATTAAATTCAATATTTCACCTACATCAATATCAACATGTGTTATAACATGTTCATCCTCATTATCTTGTTCTTGCATTGAAACAAGAATTATAATTTTCTGCTCCACTATCATCTCAATAATTGTTTGCAAATCAACTTCAATTTTAGCAACATCTACTATATATGTTTCCCCAACCTCAACATTTGCTTGCACCTTCTCTTCATTAATCTCACTTGGACCTAATGCACCAACATTTTCTTATACTTGTTGCATCTTCCCTCCCTCTAAATCTCCTTCATTCATGACACCTCCCATGCCATCTATAGGTTCAATTGAGGTTTGTTGTTCTTTTTCACCATTTCTTGCTTTTTTTGGAGTTAACATCTACCAAAGATGCAAAAACCACAAAACAAAATAAAAACCACCACCGACTATTGTTGCTACCAAGCACCATTCTCTAGAGGCAGCAACTAAAGAAAAGAGGATGAGTACGATTGATCTGCAAGGACAAGGACAAGAACAAGGACATTCTCCATGAGCAACTAGAGACATTGAACCTGAGTCCAAAAACATTATAGATGTTACAATGAGGTGTAACAGATATTAGTAACAACTGGCATGTTTGAGCAAAGAAAAGTCATAGAGGACAAACATGTTCTCCATTGAACATCACCTCAATCTTCTCCTTCAGCCTTGCCTCCTGCATCCACATGCAAAAGCAGTTAGGGCTAATATTGTCATGGATCCTCTTGAGAGCTTCCAGGCATAAATCTCATTCTTCCTGCACTCATTTTTTGGTTTTGCATCGCAGGATAAACCTAAACCACTTGCAGTTTATCCTTCACCACTGTGTGCCTAACCAAAATGTCTAGACATAGCCAGATGATTTACCTTTGCAAGCACTAACAGCTTGTCAAGTGTTTCATGTGTGGCATGTTGACGAGAGAAATCTACCACAACTCCATCATACTCCCTGCAATACAGCCACCATGAGATACGTGACACTGCTTTTTTTCCAGATCTATGTTGGACTTTTTCTCTATATTGGCATTGACAATTTGCAGTCAGAAAAGTTGTCTAAAATCTTCTACAACTTTTTTGAGCAAGTTTGCTTGAAAGATTTGTATGTACTTTTTCATGCCTGCACAATGTTCATTGTCCTTCAGCAGTTCTCGCAGATGAGTCTTATTGATCTCTCCCAAATGGTCCTGCACAACTCCAGTCTTCACATGAGCAAAAAAGATGAAATTGATCACAACAAGGCACACACTTTTTTGGTCCATACCTGGACGGTTCATGCTTGACAGTTCAGTTCAGTGCATAACAAATCCCTAAACCCCAAACCCACAACAATACAGCCTGTATATTATCCTGCATTGCAAAGCCAAAAAATGTTTGGCAGATCTGCAATTGTAGCAGAATCAGGTGAAACTCTAAACTAGAGGGGGAAAAAAAGCCTCACCCACCTTAAGGCTGTTCCATGCTGGAGTCTCAGAGATAAGTGCTGACTTTGAAACCACAGCTGTCGCCTGCATACCCAAGAAATCAGCATCTATAACAGCTACAGGTCTTTCTATGTGGACTTCCCATATCCACCCAAGAAGTCAAACTGAAAAAAAAAAAAAAAAAACCAGACACACATACACAATTTCTTTGTCTCAGAAACACAAATGCAGGTACATGCCACATACATCGATGGAAGTTAAGAGTTCCGTGCTATGCTATATGAGTCTTCCACCCTACTACTCAAGCAGGTACTTGTTTGCTGCCTTTCTTCACAACGGTACTCAAGGACAAAGTACGAGAGGTAACAATGGTCACAATTGTTACATTCACATCTGCTTACCATCGGGCAAACTGGATGGTGTGCAGTATGCAGATATCTACCGCTGGCAAACTCCCAAACTTAGTTGCTGCAGATTTACACTCCTGCCCTTGAACACGGACCCACCATCCACAACAAGTGTTGATCTTGAAGGTACTGGCTTAATGTGAATGCACTAGATCTTGACTCTCATAATTGAGGAGGAGGAGAAGGAGGAGAGAAGCCAGAGGCGAGCAGACGATGGCACGGATCCTGAGAAGAGGAAGAGCACGATGGAAGATACAGCAGCAACACACGACCACCATCACCATGATGACGCTTCTACATGCAAGTGCAGCAACGTGACTAAGCAACCAACTCGCAGCGCAGTCTAGACGAAAACCGCAACTTCGAGGACCACATTTCGTCGACACCCGAAACCCGAAGTGCTCAATCGAGGGTGCAATTCGTTTGAATCGCAATTCGAAAATAATTCCGACTCAAATCGCCACAAATTCCGACGAACGTGAAGCAAGGCTGATCTTAAGAACTTCCACGTATTCGCGAGCCACAGCGATTTCGTAAATCATGACGAACTTAAACAAAGGGGTGTGTCACATTGTGGCCGTGCCATTTACATTAAAAACCTATCGTAAGGCAAAAGAAGAATTATGGAAATGCAAATATTTCACCATGCAAAAATATAATCTTCAAAAAAATCCTCTAAAAGAAACCAAAATCCTTCAAGATATTATAACTCTATAACTAATCTCAAGTTTTAACGCAAGCCAAAATATCATCTGTCGAAAATCCTCATATCAAAAAGACCAATTACCTAGGGGGCCAAAATCCCTTAAGCTACTATACTCTATAATGAATCTAAACACAATATCAAGGCCAACAAAGTGTACATGTAATGTCCTACAACCCTGCCTGTAGCTATTACACATTGAACTGTTAGGTCCATGTCGAAACTAGAAACCTGGCCAGATCTTCGAAGTGTATCTGGAGATACTCTTACAAAGAGTGTTATGGTCACTGGGCTTTACAAAAATGGAGGCAGTGTGACACAAAACTGCGTCTGCATTTCTCAGTGTGAACAGAGGCCAAATGAGTACCTGGATGATGAGATGACCTAATGGATGAAGGGCTGCAGGGATTTGTGGACTTGCAGAAAGTGCCAAAACAATAGACAGTCGGTTATCATGAAGCTTTGAGGGCACTTCTATCTTTTTGTTGTTTGCTTTTTAATTTTTTGTGTTGTTTGTAAGTGATGAGCTCTCTTTTGCATTCTTCATGGAATGGGCGGTGCTCGACATTGTTCAACTTGGAGTGTTGTGTTATCTTTGGACGGGATGCGTAATGGAAGACGGTGGATGGCAAGTACAAGGCAGAGCTTCCAATCTGGAGAAGCTAAGTTTTTTGATAGCTGAGTCTTTGAGCTTTGGGGAAAGAAGGAAGATTGTGAAAAGGATGTATGTGTGCTTCAGTGTTTGAGTTTGTAGAATGCAATGTGTCAGTAAGTTCTGGTGAGGGATGAATACCCTTACAATTGATTGAGCCTCCGGTAGAGGACTATGTTTTCTTTCCGTTGCGCCATAGCCATTTTGGAGGTTAGACAGATTAGATGGACAATGTAGGGACCAAATGAAGAAAGTGATGAAGGTCTGAGGGGTTTTGAGAGCAGTTTACATGGCAATTGGGTTTGTGGTGGTGAGAATTGTCATTTGGTTTGGGATGCAGTAAGCTCTAGTGTTCATGGGAAGGAGTATTCACAACTGTGGGAGCTATGAAGAGGAATAATGGGAGACTAGACAGCTTTGGGGCCTATCAAGTCTCTTTGCCAGAAAGACATCTAGGTTCTCGTTTTCCTTTTTGTCCAACTTCCTTGAAGTTATATGTGGTATTTGGGTGGGTTTCATTCTGAAAGATTGGAAGTTGTTGGTGGAATTGCCATGCTAGACTAGTTGGGCTCAAGAAAGTGAAGCTGGAAAGACCTGATTCCTCATGGTCCATAGTTATAAGGTAGACTGAAACATTGTTCTGCTATTTTGTGTGAATGCAGAGTTTCTCAAAATTGCATTTCTTCACTGTTTTCTTAGCAATAGAAGCAACATTAGGTAGCCCTCTCTTTTTGGTTGTTGCAGCCTTTCCATTTCTGTAAAGCTCGATGGCCATATTTTTTTCCTGTGATACCTGAGGGGTATCTGGCAACTATCATGAGAAAACAAAAAAAATGATGCTCAATTTTTATGTTTACACCATGTAAAACCCATGGGTATCTAGCAGTTATCACGAGGAAAAAAACAATGACACTCAATTTTTACACCGTGTAAAACCCATGGGCGAAATCTTTATGAAAATTCGAGATTTCCACAACTTTCATCTCAAGTTCCCTTATTTCTATAAAGCACAAGTTCCCTTATTTCTACAAAGCGCCCATTCTAGGGTTTTATCCAGTGTTGGGTGGTTCTCAAATGCTCACCTGACTTTTGATTCGGTTCTCAACCCGATTTTTACAATGAGAATTGATTGACACCTTTACATGTGAAAACCAAATTGAGAATCCAACTTAGGTTCTCAGATGAATAAAAATTGATCATGAGAACCAATTCAAATATATATATATATATATATATTTGGAGAACTGAACAAGTTCTCCCATACAACTTAAATTTGGTTCTTAAGAGTCCTTGTATCAGTTGTTGGCTATTCTTGTTGTTCTTCTCACATGGTGCTACTTTTTTGGTGTGATGAAATTAAATTATTAATTATTTAATTATTTAATTAGATTTTAATTAATGAAAATTTTAATAATTGGGTTGTGAAAATCAATTATTATTGGATATGTGAAAATCATCTTTACTAAATACAAATTGAATTTTTAAAACTAAAAACTTGATAACCTAATCGTTTCTCATTAGCTTAAAAAATATGTATATTAAATAATTGATCAAGTCTTCATAACATCATGTAAACACCAAAATTGGTTGGTTCTCACAAAAAATTGAAAATTGCCCAAAGTTGGTTTTTATCCTATAGTTCAAATAAATAAGAAAAAAATTAAAATCATCAATTCTAGTAATCCCATTGGCTTGAAAAACAATCTTCAAGCCTACACACAACCCTATTCTATTGAATATTGAAAATTGTGATCCCTTCTTACCGTATCCATTGGTCCTTCTAAAATTCTCACAAACTGACCAAACTCTATTAGACATTTAATTGCTAGTCCATTCAAGATAATGGAAAAAAATTCAAGCTAGTGTTTTTTTTTGTGGTGAATTTTTGCACCATGGTGACAAAAAAAATGATCATGCGAATACAACAAAGGAATTCGAATGGTCAAATCAAATCTATGTCATTGGGAATGGATGCCTTAAAAAAGATCCTAATAGCCATCTACGTAATCAACAATGGATGTGAAGTGTCATCTCCAATGACTTGCTTACTTGTTGGATTGCTAAACCTTATCCCTTGCCACCTCTCTATCGCAATTGCACTATCTTTCAACTTGTTGCCATCACCAATAGTATTCCAAGCTTTCAATGATTGATCTTGAAAGTAATGTGAACTATGTACAAGAGATCACCACCAATATAGTAGCATCGATTCTATGTATGGGGTGATGGGTCCATTAAATTTAGGATCTGCTTGAATGTTAACTTTGGAAAAGGAAATAGTTGTAACTTACATTGGTTGCAAATTGCAATAGATCTGCAATTTTTGATTTTGTTTTCAAGGTACGAGGCCCAAACCCAAACATAGGGTTTTGATTTTGGTTGGTTTGTTTTTAATGTGAACTTTCCATTTCAACTTTGAATTTAATTTCCCATTCTTCCATTTGTTGTTACAATTTATTTCTTGTATTGGTTATTTTTGTTTATGAGGTTCTCAAAAGGTGTTTTGAAGGAAGGCATTTGGGAACGGCAAAATGTGCAACAAACTTGAAAAGACAAATTGGGGAGGAGCAACACAAACTACAACTTTCATTTTGGTTTTTAATCTACATTTTTTTCAAATTTTATCAATCAATTTTTTTTAGCTTTGTATGTATTTGCTCTTAACAAATCAAATCATGGGTATCAAATACCAATTCAATGTAGAGAGCCGAAGTTAGATGTCATTTTCTGTTATGAAAAATGACACAACAAAGGTTTTATTATGTGGTGTGAATCTATGACTGATAAATGAAACTTCATTTTTTTTGCTTTACACTTTCAATTGTTTTATTTTGTTTGCAAACAATCAAATTTGCATGCATCTTCTAAGTCATGACCTTATTTAGATTTGTTATCAAAACATAATGTTGAACATGTGAAATTTCTTTTTGTGTCGCATGTTTTTGTCTTTTGGACCACTTTGTTGTAACTTTGGTTTTAATTTGCACACTTGTTTTCTATTTTTTTTTTGTTGTGATTTTTCATCTTTTCTTAATTATGGCACCCTTGAAACCTCTTGTGGGCTTCAAATTCACCATTTTTTTTTGTAGCCACTAATCTTAATTCTAGCAACCTTACATCAAAAGATGCTCCATGTCCTTTTGCTTCAAGAAATCCAACAGATCCATTTGCATTGAATACCTCCTCTACCAATTTGCCACCAAACACTTTTGAACCTCCTTCTACAATTGTAGCATATGTAGCATATTTATCCTTGAAGGGAAATGGTTTGCTGGTTGATGAACAATTGCAATTGGAGGTACTTCTGAAATTCTTAATGGACTTATTGTTACTCAACCAAAAAAAAAAAAAATAAATGGAAAATAGATTTATTTTAACAAAAAAATTAGGTTATAAAATTTTAA
>Ga0116231_10009855_pt1 | contig 15772 bp, 15 predicted proteins | sample S1TSphgellanicum_2_FD_89695 | JGI IMG/M metagenome (GOLD analysis project Ga0116231, IMG submission 89695) | Host-associated microbial communities from peat moss isolated from Minnesota, USA - S1T2_Fd - Sphagnum magellanicum MG | ecosystem: Host-associated > Plants > Peat moss > Unclassified...
CCGCGATGCCATCTATGGCATGGACACGCCGCCTATTCTGGAGGACTCCCGAAAAACGGGAGGACCGCAGCGACACAATTGGCATGTCGTAAGGCAGCTATCGCCGTCGAACCTTGCCAGGTTGCGAGCGACCCGAGCGGGCGCGAGCCGCGCCGAGCTTCCCAAGTCCCTACGTCCCGACTGCCACAAGGAGGCCGACACGGGGTACACCAATGTCTACGGTCGCATGAGCTGGGATCAGTTGCCATCGGCCATTACCGGAGGATGTACGACATTGAGCAAGGGTCGTTTCGGCCATCCAACGGAATTGAGAACCATCTCGGTTCGCGAGGCGGCCCGGATACAAACCTTTCCCGACGACTATGTGTTCGATACGCCGTTTATGGAATATGCCTGCGGAATGATCGGAAACGCCCTGCCCTGCGATTTCGCCGAATTGTTGGCCGCGTCTGTGGCCGCTCAACTTCCGGCGCAGCGGCGGTCCCGATCCTGAGTCCACTCTCTCAGTCCGGCTCCGGCGTCTTGTATTGCTTAAGGTCGGATGCGGTGATCGCATCCGATTGCGTCAGCTTGTAGTGGCGTTCCCGGACGATCGAGACTTCATCGCCGTCGAAGGTCGTCTCGAAAAGGGCGATCGTATCGTCCGCCAGGAATTGCGCCGAGACCGCACGCGGGATGCAGTCTTTGTAGCGTTTTTCCGTTTGGCAAAACGTCACATCCTGAATCGTCTGGATCGCTCCGAGCGTATCCGTGCCGCCCTTCGCCTGAACCGGGATGATGTACTGAGCGCCCCTGCTATCGAGAGCGACATAAAGTTCGTCGATTTCGATCTGCCCATAGTTCGGTATCTTGGTCCGGAGATGGTTCTGCAACGAGTATGCCGTGACGCCCAGGAAAATATCGATCAGCCGGTTGTACCGGACTTTGGCGAGAAGCGCCTGTTCGTCGGACAGTGCGTAGCTGGAGATGATTTCGGGTGTTGCGTCCGGGATTTTGCGCACCAACAGCCCGTTCGTCGGCCTGATGTGAGTGAGCTTGTTGAGCCGAAACCGATAGCGGGCGTCGCCGTCGCCGAGAATGAGCCATCCTCTGTCCTTGGGCTGCGTATCCAGAATCGTCTTCGGAAGATTGCGGCGATACCGAAACGTATAGATGATGTCGCCGAGGTTCTTGGGCGCTTCGATCTTCAGCTTTTCGCACACTTGCTTCAGCTCCTCCCGCTCGAATGCGAACTCCGTTTTGCCCTTTTTCCAATAGCGGTGAAACACCGCTTCGATGATCTGCTGATATCGCGCGACCGCTTTCGCCGTCTTGGGCACTTCCGCTTCTTCGCTCATGCGTAAAGCCTCCCCTGCTGGTCTCGCGCATCCCGATCCACAAGCCGGATACGTTTGGCGATGGTATTTCCCGGCACACCGAAATATCGCGCGGCGTCGGCCATCGTGAACGAAAGCAGTGCGGGATCGCCGAGTTGAAGTGTGTCGTCGGGGACCGTCGGCTCGATACGCAACGCTGCAATCAGCCGTTCCGCCACGGCCTGAGCCAGGAGGGGAGGAACCGAATTTCCGATCTGACGAAAACCGTGCCACTTCGTGACGTGGAAACGGAACCAGTCGGGATAGGAATGCAGCCGCGCCGCTTCGCGCACCGTGATGCAGCGCGGCGTATAGGGATGGATGGGCCGCGGCGACGTGAAGGCACCCCGATCGCTGTTCGTTCCCGCACGCAGCGTGTTGCAAACGCCATCCGGATCGAGTTTGTGGAAGCGGCTTACCGGCTCCGTCTCTCCGCATGGCGTCGCCGCAAACCTGCTTTGCGACAGAGGCGTGTGATAGGTGCGCAGGCTCGACGTGAGGATATGGCGATCGAATTCGCGAGGATACGAGAAATCGCAGGGGTCGTTTACGATGCCGCGCAGCTTCTTCGCATAGGCCGACGATGTCTTGTATTTGGCCGGTGTCCAGTCCCGTTCCATCAGTTCAGGGAAATCTTCGGCTTCCGGCAAGTCTCCGATCGCTTCGGCGACGGTGACGGGTTTGCGGGTTTCGGGATATGTCGGCAGGGCAAGCCCCTTTCGCGCCCCGAGCAAGAAAAGTCTTCGTCTATCTTGCGGCACACCGTAATCGGCGGCGTTGAGAACCCTGTAATCCGTCACCACGCGGTAGGTTCCATCCGCCTGAAACGCTTCCATGATCTCTTCGAGGAATTTCTTGTGCGGCCCGACCGTAAGGCCTTTGACGTTTTCGAAAACGAAGTATTTGGGCCGCAGTTCGAGTACCAGGCGCACGAAATGATGCACAAGGCCGTTGCGCGGATCGTCGAGAGCGCGCTTGCCGATCATCGAGAAGCCCTGGCAGGGTGCGCCTCCGAACACGACATCGACATCCCGATCGCCGATCCCCGCCCGACGGCGGATTTCGGCGCTGTCGAGGTCGATCACGCTCTTGCAGATCGTCGCCGTCTTCGGGAAGTTGAATTCGTGGACGGCACAGTGGATCGGATCGATTTCGACCGCAGCCGCCACGTCGAAACCCGCCCGCTCGAAGCCGAGCGACAAGCCCCCCGCCCCGGCGAACAGGTCGATCCCGATCGGCCGCCGCGCGGCGCTTTTCTTATTCGCCGTTCGAGAGGAAGTCATTCAGCCGCTCCGTCAGTTTCTCGGGTTTCTTTAGTTCGCATTGCCATACCGTAAGCACCGACCAATTCATCTTCTTCAATTCCCGCCGTGTACGGCGATCTCGTGCGACGTTCGCCGCGAACTTCGATTCCCAGAATTCGCAATTCGTTTTCGGCGTTGTGGCGTATCGACATCCATTGTGCCTGTGCCAATAGCAACCGTGGACGAAGACGACTTTCCGCCTCGCCGGAAAAACCAGATCGGGACGCCCCGGCAGCGTCGCAACATGGAGCCTGTAGCGATACCCGAGGGCGTGAACGATTTTTCGGACGGCCATCTCCGGGCCGGTATCCTTCGAGTGGACGGCCTGCATGATGAGGGAACGTTTCGCCCGATCGACATGATCCGCCACACTCTAAGACCCCGCCAGCAACGGCCATTTGTCCGCGATGTACTTCTCGGCAGCTTCGCGCACAACCCAGGCCAGGGAAACCTTTTTCTCTTTCGCAATGATTTCGAGAGTCTCGTAGACTTCGGACGGAAAGCTGATCGACGCGCGCACGCACGCCGCGCTCTGTGAATTCTTCGCACTCGCAATCGCTCTTTTCGTTGCCATCGGTTGGGCTCCGCTTCGTCTTCACCACATTACACCATATCGGTGAATCCGCAACGACACATCTCTCCGTACCTCCCGATCCGCGTGTGCAAAATCGGGCCGATTCCCGCTTTGTCCCCATACACCTCTTTCCTACTGCCCCTCAATAGGCGGGGCGATGGCACTTTAGCCGCCGCCGCTTGCCGTCAATGACGGATTTCGGCTCCCCCCTGCCCTATCGGTCACGGTTCCCCCAAAATCCTATGACGGCTGCGCTCGGTTGCGACGGCGTGACGTGCCCTCTTTCGCCCCCGCCGTGGGGTTCACTCAAACGAAAGAGAACGTCACATGACGACGACAGCAAGAACACCGGGACCCTGGACGTACCAATACAGCCCGTGGAAAGCGCAGGACGGAAGCGATATTCCGGCCTTCGAGGTTCATGGCGGAGAAAAAGTCTGCGACACGGATGAGAACCGCGCGGTCGAAGAACAGGAGGCCAATGCCCGCCTGATCGCCGCAGCTCCCGAGCTGTATGACGCCCTGGAGCATTTCTTCAACATCATGCACGACTACGAATCGAGCCTCCAGAAAGGCTATGTGCAACATGCAATGGAAATGGCCCGCGCCGCTCTCGAAAGCGCGAAGGGAGGTGCGATATGAAGAGCACCGCCAAACACCCGCGCCGCCGTCGGCATCGTCTTGACAATCCCTCTCCGGTTTCGCAATCAGGGCGACTTCGGAGGAAAGGACGGATGACCGATTCACAACGCCGCGATCCTATGCAGGAGTTCGCCGACCGCATCGTGTCGGAGCTTGAGAAAGGCGTAAAGCCGTGGGTACGCCCATGGAACCCAGATAAAGCCGGAGGTCCGCAGGCTCCCTTCAATCCCGTCACCGGCAAGCATTATCACGGCGTAAATGTCCTCATTCTCGGCATGGACCTTCGTGCCTTCGAAAGCGGCGATCCGCGCTGGATGACCTACCAGCAGGCCCACGAAAAGAACTGGCAGGTCCGCAAGGGCGAACGGTCAACGACCATCTTTTTTGCAAAGCCACTGGAGATCGATGACGACGAAAAAGAGGACGGCAGGAAGACGATCAAACTGCTCAAGCACTACGCCGTGTTCCATGCCTCACAGATCGACGGTATCCCGGCCTACAAGGTTCCGGACATCGAGGAAGCGCCGTGGACACGCCCCGAAGCCGCCGAAATCATTATGAAGAACAGCGGAGCCGTTATCCGTATCGGCGGGGACCGGGCCTTCTATTCGCCAACCACGGATCATATTCAGCTTCCCCCGGAAAGCGCGTTCAACGGCCCGGCTGAATACGCAACGACCGGCCTGCATGAACTCGGCCACTGGACCGGGCACCCTTCCCGGCTCAATCGTCCGCTCCAGAACCGTTTCGGATCAACTGCCTATGCGATGGAAGAATTGCGGGCGGAAATGGCATCAGCCTTCGTCGCATCCGTAATCGGCATCCCGACCGACATCCCGCAACACGCCAGCTATCTCAGCTCATGGATCAAGGCGCTTAAAGACGACAAGCGAGAAATCTTTCGCGCCGCCGCCGACGCGCAGCGCATCGCCGACATGGAACTTGGCTTCCATCCCGATTATGCGGCTTCGCTGCAAGTCGAGCCGGACAGCCCTGCCCTTTTGCAACGTGGGCTACGTTTCCCAGTTTCCGCTCCGGCCTGAACTCAATGTGTCCGCCGATGCGATCCTGCTCTAGGTTGAAGTTGGCGAGTAGATGCTGTTGAGTATGGGAAGAGAACCTTCATGTTGAAGATGGATATTCATCCATGTATGCTCGATCTTATTCACGTCCTCGTTTTCCATCCAGAAGACAATCACCGCTCGCCCGTAAGTCGTTTCACCGGTCTTTGCCGGATTGTCTAAGTGCGCGTTGATGCGGTTGCGGAGGTTGTTGGTTAAGCCGATGTACAAAACGGTCCTTCCAAAAGTGGTCAACGCATAGCAGCCAGGCACGTCTGGGATAAACCGCAGTCGATCACGCTTGAATGTTTCGAATTTGATGGGGAGCGGGACCAGCTTATCGACATTCATAGCTCGATTGACGAACCCATCGAGATTTTGTGCAGCGCCTTTGACATTTCTTGCGAGACCACATTGATTGCGCCCGCGTTTAGGAAACTTGCGGTGCTGCCTGTCGTCCACCAGTCAGGGTGCCCTACTCCCGCGTAGTCGCCCTCCATGTTTTCGAAGCAAGATGCGAGCATGGTTTCCATCGTTGTCACCGTGAAGCTTCCGCGATCCTGGAGCTTCGTAAAAAATGGGATCGAGAACTTACAGAACAGTTCCACACCATTGTATTTGTAGAGAACAGACGGACTTCCATCGTCGAGAAGTTTGGCAATGGCCTTCCAATAATTCACAAATATCTTCTTCTCTTTCTCGAAGTCCTTGACGATTGTCAGTGGATTGTTGGCCGTGAGCACATATTTGACGATGGCCTTCACAAACGAGCGTTGATTTATCGTCGTGTCATCCGCTTCTGAATTCGCCATCAGGATTTTTCCTTTCCATGGCGAGTCTGCCGTCTCGTTCAGATACTCAGCATATTTGAGGGCTTGGTCCACCTCGCCTTTTTCGACGGTGTTCAAAATCCACTTGGGAAGGCTCGGTATGTCTTCTACATCCAACGCCTCGGTGAGGCGCGCAATGATCCGCTGCTCGACCGACTTATCAACGCTCTTCTGCGTGGTGTTCACAATCAGAAAGTGACACATCTGCGCAATCAGGGGAAGATTGACCGCGATGTTCACTGGCGTTTCAAACTCTAGTACGCGAGGATCGCGCACGGCGGCCATCTTTAAGCCCTCAAGGCGATGCTGGCCGTCAACCACGCTGAAGGGGCAAGTGGTCGAAGTGTCAATCTCTATCGTGTTGGTCGATTCATTGAAAGGAATCGGCTTCGCCGTCGCCAGGAAGACCGACGTTGGCAGAAACGCATCCCTGCTGTCCTGTCCTTTGACAATGTAGTCGGCCAGCCTCTTTGCCCGTGCGGTATTCATCAGCCGCTGAAACCCTTTATCGCTTTTGTCGTCCGGGTCTAGGGTTTCCACGCTGTAAAACTTGTTGGATACCAGTTCCCGGACTTTTATAGAGGTGGTATACAAAACGAGATCGCCCTGTCTTACGCGGGCCGCAGGTAGTATCAGTTTGGGAATGGCAGTTTCCTCCTGGGCTTGTCTTCCAGATGACATTGTGCAGTCTTGGGAAAGATCAATTATGGATGCCTATCCTTCTGAGGGTCAAGACAAGGCCCGCGATCAAGGCGAAAAACCTTCCCGCTCCGGCGCGTCCATTGCGATACGCAACGTTTCGCCGATCACGACGCCCCGTTCATCAGCTGCCTAGTCCCTCTCAAGCTCCGCAGTGCGGCGTTTGATGAAGTTTGTTACCTCAGCCAGCATCTTCTTATCCGTCTTGCTGCAAGCCGTCTTAAATCGGCGGTGCAGGCTCTCCGGAAGGTCAATGCTCAGGCGGCGTGTCGGCTCAGGCTTATCCAATTTTGCGGGTTCCCTCGTTTCCACTTTTGGGGAAATGTGGGTTTGTGTGTCCTGCCCTGCCCCGCCGCGCTCGAACGCGGTGATGACCTCAGCCGTTAGCGGCTTGGGCTTCGGGGCTTGTGCGAATGTTTTGCTCATTGAGAACATCCAGAAGTTCGTGTGTGAGGGATTGAATGTCACTGACTGCCTGATTGCGACCCGACCACTCGAAAATGGTCTTGCCCATGGTCATGGCCTCCGCATACGCAACGCGTTGCTCAATCTCTGTTTCAAAGATTGGGATACCGGCGTCGGCGGCCATGATGCGCGTATCGCGGCCAAGCACTGTCCCGCCAATTTTGCGCGAAACCACGAACCCACATTTGAGGGTTGGTTTGAGTTCCTGAGCTTCCCTCAGTTGCCGCACTGTCAGGTCAGACGACCATCGGGATGCACCTCCCGGCTCTATCGGTACGACAACCAGATCAGATGCCAGGATGCAGGAGCGGGAGATTGTTTCTGCCTGTGGTGGCCCGTCGATAATCGTGAAGTCGAAATCAGCGGCAAGTTTGAGAGCATCCCGCGCCATGTTTTCGCGGGACATGCTGACCACCTGAAATTCTGTCTCAGAACGCAGGCTAGCCCAGGTCGAGGATGTGCCCTGCTTATCAGCGTCGATAAGCAACACTCTTTGCTCGAGGATCGCAAAACACGCAGCAACATTGATGGAAAGCGTCGATTTACCGACGCCGCCCTTTTGATTGAGAAAGGAAATTACGAGAGACATGGACCCACATTCGTTGACTGGTGGTCAGGCACCTTAGTTGATTCGTGGGTATGTGTAAATGTGCTAATGCTGTTTTGTGGTTATGTGGCAAAGTGGCAACCCACTTCTGATGGTGGATAACCACAGATGTGGTAATGTGAGTTTGTTTGTACGTGGGAGTGTTAGTTTGTGGCTTTGTGGTTAGATGTGAATTCACAAACCCACATTCGTCAGAAATCCTTTCGTATAGCATTTGCAGCATCCGCTAACCGAAGTCGTCGTCGTTCTAAACGTCATCGGACGGGGGCAGTCCAGGGAGCGTTTCAGGTGTAGGGAAGGGGAGAGAAGGCTGCGAATCCTTAAGGTGATAAGCCTTGACGAACGCCAACCTATCACCATTGAACATACAGCGGATGTTCACGAAAAAGACGCCCTCAACCGGGCTGCGAAAAAGGACTTCCTTGTCCAGCAGCTCTCGTAAACCCCGCCGATATGTGCGTTCCGCGAGGTTGGGCAACCGATCTTGCGCCACCATCAGGCTCATCTCGATCTTGTCAGTATTCGGATTTCCGCGCATCTGGTTATAGATCAGTTCGAATATCATAAGGCCCGTACTGGATAGCTCCGCCGTCTTCCTGACTCCATCCAAAAACAGCTTCACAAAGCGTTCCTTATCCACCTCTTCAAATTCGTACAGATATGCCGCACCCCGGCCCAAGATTTCGCCTGTACCGTCGTCGATCACAATTCCCTTGTGCGCATTTCCAAACTGCTTACGCCTCGCTCTGCTGATTTCGTCCTTGCCAGGCACGCTTGGGTTGGTCATGTAGATCGGCACGCCGCGTTTCTGGCGAATCGGAGATGTGCTGTTTTGACTGTTTTCGGCCATATTTGCCTCTCGTATTTGTCCGAAGGTGGTCAGAACCTTGTCTGAACACGGCCACAATTGCAAGTGATTTTTGACCGTTTACGGCGCAAGTCTCGCCGTTTTCGGCAGGAATCTGGCCGAGAACGGACGAAAAGTGGCCGTCACTTTTCAGCTTTTCTGCGGGTTTGGGGACTATTCTCTTTCTTATATAAAAATCGAATTTCAACAAAGACTTATCCACGCCCGCCTAGCGCGTCTCACAGCGCTGGCGACGGCGGGGGTGGGTAAGTCTTAATGCGTATGAAAAAGAAATCAGAAGGCCGCTACGCGGCCAATCGGACTTCGGCGCTACGCGCCTCAGAACCATCAAAAAATAATAAGGGGGCAGTAGGAGAAGAAAACTCTGTGGGGGTCGCTACCCTGCCAGCGGAAAACGGGAAAACGCATCCAAGACGATCTGAAAGCGTTCCAGAGCAGGGGTGTTTCTTTGGTCGGTTCAGTCATTGCGCGCGGTCCGTTACCGATTTTGGCAGCCGGGGATCATGCGGGCAGGTCTTATCGTAGCGATAGACCTTCATACATTCCCGGCACCCGTAGCAGCCCATGACACAGTAGAACGTCCAGGGACCTCCGGGTCGGAACAGGACCGGTTTCATCCTGACGCCGCAGTCTTTGCATCTGGGACACCGCTTCGGTGGCGTCAGCTTACTCTTTGCCGCGCCTTCGAGATTCTTTCGGACGATTTCAGCCAGACGCTCGCAACAGGGACAGAGGCCGCGCTCGCCCATGCTGCCTTCGCGATGACAGACCCGGCAGTCGGTTTCGTTCACGCCGGGATTCTAAACCCGTGCTGCCCTGAGAACCCGCGCCCAGAATTTGCCCAAATCGGAGAGGCGATCCCGCTTAACCTTTGTGACCCAGCTTTGCCAAAACGCGACGAATAGCCTGCGCCACATTTTGAAGCGTCATTTGTTCGGCCCACAACAAGAGCATCCGCAATTCTTCTTCGGCGGTCATGTTCTCAGGGTCTTTTCTTCGTCCATGTGGCATGGCCGGACGATAGCGCGGATGGGCGAGGCACGGAAGGGCGAAACATAGTCTTCCTCCCAATTGGCCGATCTCGCTTGTTCTCCCGGCGACGTACCCACAACGTACATCGTAGGCCCTAAATCAGCCCAAATCGTCCCACGCCATCCTAAAGCGGCTTTCCGTAAGGTGCTTGTTTGCAATCATTTCCGCTGATTCCGGACGACTTAGAGTCATCGGTAGGTGGCCCTGAAAAGGCCGGCGTCGGCGGTTCGATCCCGTCTCTGGCCACCACATTCTAAATACCTTAGCGGCAATTGCGGGGTCAAAATTCTGGCTATGGGACGAGAGCCTATGGTCGACGCCTTCCGGCATGCCAACACCTCCGAAATCGTGCTTGATCTTCGTTTTGATCCACGCAGATTGGTGCTGATCTGCCGGGATCATGGGCGCGGGATAGGTTCTGCGATGTTGGAGCTGGAAAGTCCCGATCGGCATTTTGGCCTGCTTGGGACGCGGGAGCGGGCGAGAAAAGTCAGGGGAGAGCTGACCATCTCCCAGGGGCAACCGAAGGGCACTATCGTGGTCCTAAAGGTTTCCGCTCGAGTTGCGTATCGGCGCCGGCGCTGGAAGTAGCCGCCATTGACTCGATCTTCGCCGTGACGCATCCCTGTGCTTTACGAAGTCCGGAAGCAGATTCGGTATGGCTTGCCATTGACCAGATGCTTGCCCGATCGATCGCGCTGTACACTTGAGCGAGGGTTTGCTTGCCAGGAGCGCAGATGCCGAATGCGACAAAAGATGCAGAGGCGATCGACCGACTCTCCCCTTTGGAATTCGCGGTGACCCAACGGGGCGAGACCGAACGCCACTTCGAGAACACCTTCTGGGACCACGACGAGGCCGGGATTTATGTCGATATCGTCTCAGGAGAGCCGTTGTTCTCGTCCCTCGACAAATTCGACAGCAATTGCGGTTGGCCCAGTTTTACCAGGCCATTGGAAGCGGACAATGTGGACGAGGGCCCGGATGGCAGCCACGGGATGGACCGCACGGAAGTTCGCTCTGTCCATGGCGATAGCCACCTGGGCCATGCGTTTGACGACGGTCCGGAGGAAGCTGGCGGGCGCCGCTACTGCATCAACTCCGCCTCGTTGCGATTCATCCCCGTGGATGAATTGGAAAGCGAAGGATACAGCCAAGATCTCGATCGATTCGAGAAGAAGGAGCAGGAAAAGCGATGACGCCATCCAACGAACGAGCCGTTCTTGCCGGCGGTTGCTTCTGGGGAATGCAGGATTTGCTGCGCAAATACCCAGGCGTAATTTCCACCAGGGTGGGCTATACGGGCGGCAACGTCCCGAACGCCACGTATCGGAACCATGCGGGGCATGCCGAAGCGGTCGAGATCCTCTTCGACCCTTTGAAGATTTCGTACCGCAAGATTCTGGAGTTCTTCTTCCAGATCCACAATCCGACGACGCGAAATCGCCAAGGAAATGATATTGGCGACAGTTATCGCTCCGCGATTTTCTATACCAGCGACGAGCAGAAGCGCATTGCCGAAGAGACCATTGCCGACGTCAATGCCTCGGGATTGTGGCCCGGGAAAGCGGTAACGGAAGTTGTGCCTGCACGCGAATTTTGGGAGGCGGAGCCTGAGCATCAGGACTACCTGGAGCGCATTCCGAACGGATACACCTGCCACTTCATCCGCCCGGGCTGGGTTCTCCCCAGCCGAGTTGCTTGACTGAAGGATGGATAACGACGCCGAGCTTCCGGTCTCTCGGCAAATTGCTTTTCGGTGCAGTTGGCCCTTGGAGGGCACTTAGGTGCTCGATAGGGCACAAAGAAGACGCCCTCCCCGGCAAACGGGGAGGGCGTCTTGTTTGGAGCTGGAACGCGATTTAGTCGTCGTTATCGACCTTGGTGTGCGATGCTTTTTTGAAGTCGCTGGCGGGACGAACTTTAGTCTCGCCGGGGTAGGGACGGGTATAGTCGGTAGCCTCGTACCAGACCATGTGGTTGACGGTGTCGGTGTCTTCAACGTCGGCCCTTTGATAGTTGCCGGCGAAGACTTGCGCCTTTTTCTTCATCCAGCCAGCCCGGAGAGCCTTAACCGCGGGGCTGTCGTGCTGATAGAGCGCCTCGTTGGGCGTGACGCCCAAATCCAACGGGATTCCATTGGGTACGTGCGTCCACGGCAGGAAGTACGCGGCGGGCGGAGTGTTGGTGAAGAGTTCGGCCATCGGTGTGGCAATCAGATCGTTCTGATTCATTGGCTTGATGCCGAGAATCTGCTCGATGGTCCTGGTGAAATTGACCTGAGAGTAGTAGTGGCTGTCGACGGGAACACCAGCACCGCCGCCATCGCTTGTTACGTTTTGCTTGACATACGGGCTGATGACATAGCCGGGGCTGCGGTGACCGTCGACATGGTCGACGCCGGTCTGCGCATCGTCTTCTTCGATGAAGATGACGGACGAGGACCAGATGGGGCTGTGGCTGATGATGTCGACGAAGCGGCCGACGGCGAGGTCGTTATCGGCCTGCATGGCCTTCGCGGTGGGCTGTCCGCCGGTGTGGTCGGAGCTGATCCACATCATTTCCAACTGGGGTACCGTGCCTGCGGCGACATCCTTGGCGAAGTTCTGTTCCCAGATATCGACGCGGAACTGGTCGGGAATGCCCAGATCGAACTGCGGATAGTTTTGGACCGTGTGGTTGTAGAGGTTCGGGAGCGGGGTATAGGAGCCTACCGTGTTGAAGAAGGTAAGTTGCGGTTCCGCTCCACCCTCATAGTCGACGGTGTCCTGATAGAACTCGCTCCAGCTGGGTTCGCAGGTTCCGGTGTTGATCGTCGGGGTGCAACCGGGGACGTTGAAGGTGTTTTCTTCGACGTACTCTCCGAAGTTCTTGAAGCTCACTCCGGCTGTGACCGCGGCATCCCAGAGATGACCCTTGTTCTGGTAGGCAATGGCATCGCCGCCGTTGGAGGGATAGTCGCGGACCCAGTCGGGCGACTGAATGTCGTCGGAGTAGGGCGCCATGGCCTGCACGATCCAGTTATGACCGTCAGCCGACTGGCGGCTGGGGTTGTAGAAGTTGTCCAGCAGTGGGAAGCGATGGACCAGGGCGTGTGCGTTGGGGGTAACGGGACCGGAGGTCGCGTTGTCGCCGAAGACCGCGAGCGAAGGATCGCCGTTGCCGGGGGTCACGTCGCCGAGGATCTGATCGTAGGTGCGGTTTTCCCGGATGATGAGGAAGACGTGTTTGATTAGCGAGGGGTCGCCGAGGTGGGCCGGGATGGCGACTGGAGCGGTCGTCGGGCTGCCACCGCTGGCGGCGGCGATATTGGCCGTCAGGTCCCAGTGGTTGTTCAGGGAGACCTGCTTGGTAAATGCTGTCAGTTCGCTGGTGGTAGGCACCGGGACGATGCTGACGGTTCCCAGGTCCTGATGGGTTTCAAGAGCGGTCGCGCCGAATTCGGAGGTGCAGGAGTTGGAGGTTTTCGGCGCGCCGGTCACTGTGCCGCCGATGGTCGGGTTGGAAGGACCGGGAGCGTTGCAGGTGTTCGGGTTGCCCGTGGTTCCCCATCCCTTGTCGTTGGCGACGATCAGCACGTTATCGGTCGAGTCCAGCACGACGGAGCTGGGCGCATAGCCGACCGGGATCATGCCCATGACGGGAGTTTTGGCGTTGCCGGCGAGGTTCACCACCGCGATTGCGTTGGCGTTGTAGAGCGCGACATAGGCGATGTTGCTGGCGGTGTCGACGGCGATCGAGTTCGGTCCGGCGCCATAGGCGGCCGTCGTCGAACCGGGGATCGCAACCGGCAACGCGACGCTGATGTACCGCGACAGGGTATTTTTCGTTGTGTCAATCACGGAAATGCTGTCGTCGTAGGTATTCGCGACCAGCAGATATTTACCCCAGAAGGCCATGCCCGTGGGGTGGTGACCGATGTTGATGCTGGCCGTTACCGTAAACGTGGCCAGGTCGACCGCGGAAACCGTGCCGGAGTATGTGGCGCCGGTCGGGTATTGCGCGGCAACGTTGGTGCCGTTGGAGTAGAGCTGGAAGTCGGAGGGTTGAGCGATCCGGCCGGCTTCGTTGGAGACGTAGGCGGTGGAACCGTCTGCCGAGATGATGACGCTGTGCGGCACGTTGCCGACGCGAACGACGGGACCCTCGGTGAGAGTCTTGGCGGTCAGGTCGATCTTGGTGAGTTCGTTGTTGAAGTTAAGCACCGCGTAGGCGGTCTTGGCATCCGGCGAGACGGCAATACCGGTGGCGTAGGCGCCTGGGATGCCTTCCGCAGCCGAAAGGGGAACTCCGCAGGGAATCGCAACGCTACCCGTGGTTCCAATCGGTCCGCTGATCGGGACCCTGGTCCCCGGCAACTGGACGGTTTGGGTGCAGGTCACGGTATTGAGGACAGGAAGCGACGTGCCAAAGGCGGGGTAGCTCTTGAGGCTGGCGTCCAACGGAGTGCTGACCTGGGTGTTGTCCGAAAGCAAGCCCGTCTTCGCATTGACGTTGGCGACGGTGACGTAGCCGTCGTCCTGGCTGAAGAGCAGATACTTGCCGTCCGGCGAGTAGGTGATGCCCAGCGAGCTGCCGCTTGAGTCCTTGCCTTTGAAGTTGTAGCTTTGCAAAACGGCGCCGGTCTGGGTGTTGAACACCTCGACGACTCCGTTGCCGTTGCTCGCCGAAGTACCCATGCTCATGACGGCGGCGGTGTGATTGCCGGTGGGGTTGATCGCGACGGACTTGGCGCGAACGCGAATGCCGAGGTTGACCTGGGTCCCGGCCGGGGTAAGGATGGTGCCGTCACTGGCAACGAACGTGCCGTTCGTCTGCGGTCCCACCGTGTAGGTCGGGTACGGCACAGACTGCGCGAACGCGGGAATGCTGAGCCCCATCACCAACAGGCCGGCCAACAGATGCAACTGGCTGGTCCGGGAACTGTTGCGGACGTGATTTCGGGAGGTATTTCGGAACATATGTCGTTCTCCTGATTCGGTTATTTCCATCACGCGACCCGGAGTTGGCAATGCAAGTTGCAGTCGCTCCGGAGGATGGAAATGGATGAACATGGGTGGAGAGGGTGGGCTTGCCGCACTCATGACGGATGGGTACTGATATTGCATCGCGTCCTCGTCGGCCTTGGGCATGGGCAGGTGGTTAGGCTAGTGCGGGTGGTGATTCTGTGGCGCGCCCGTAGTGTTCGCTCGCGCTGCGTTCCGTTTGCTGAAACGACCCAGTCTGCCCTTGGACAGCTGGAATCCTGAGCCTTCAAACGAGATCGTTTGGTGGGCCTGCGGCCCTCTCTTCGCTTGCAAGAGATGGCGCTGCGGCTAAGCAACACCAATGGCCTAACCTTACGATCGGGAAAGGGACGGCAGCATGACGCGAGGATTACATTTTTGTCATTTGGTAACAGGAGTGTGAATGGGCAGTCCGGCCGTCGGTCTCCAGCCAAATGGCAAATGTTTCCCCTCGATTGCAACGTCACCGGTTTTGGGATTTATGTTCGCCGGATCAATTACTGGCACCCTGGGCGACGATCATTGACGGAACCTTAACTCGCGAGTCATCCATGGATAACAATCCCGGATTACAACCGCGTCATGTTTTGCGTGAAAATTGCTTTGCGGAGATTTTGCCGGCGGCCGAGAGTTCGCTAAGCTGAACCCGACCTCTCAGGCTTTGCAACGTCTGAATGGGCGCCTCCATGCTGGCCGGCGTGGTTCCAATCCACTGCCCGATGGCGAGACACCCGTATTTATCAGCCCCAGCTTAACTGTCTGCCTTCCGATTCCGATGCGCGCGACGTGAAGCGTGCTTCGGCGGAGTTTCAAGTCACACGAAAATCTGTTGTTTCTATGGGGGAGCCATGTATCGCACGAAGAGAAAGAGTCTGCTTTTAAGAAGTTCCGCGACGATGCGGCGCTTGGGTGTTACGGCCGCTTTGAGCTGGTTGCTATTTGTTGCCAATCTCGCAACCGCACAGGTGGATCGCAGCGGGTTGAACGGTACCGTCACGGATTCCTCCGGCCATCTGCTGCCGCGGGCGTACATCACGGTGGTCGAAGGCGCCACCGGACTGCGGCGCGAAGCCATCTCGGACGCCAGCGGGGTCTACAACGTTCCGGATCTGCCGGTAGGAAACTACACCGTCACTGTTGAGCACGCCGGCTTCAAGAAAGTCGAGTTTACCGATGTCGAGCAGGTCATCGGCGGAACGAGAACCCTGGATGCGGCGCTGCCGGTTTCAGGCGGCGAGGAGCGGGTCGAAGTGTCGGCCAGTTCGGCGCTGCTGGACCGCAACAGCAGCACCGTCACCGGGCTGATCGAAAAAACGCAAGCCGACGAAC
>Ga0116231_10009856_pt1 | contig 15770 bp, 12 predicted proteins | sample S1TSphgellanicum_2_FD_89695 | JGI IMG/M metagenome (GOLD analysis project Ga0116231, IMG submission 89695) | Host-associated microbial communities from peat moss isolated from Minnesota, USA - S1T2_Fd - Sphagnum magellanicum MG | ecosystem: Host-associated > Plants > Peat moss > Unclassified...
ACCAAATTCTTATGTAATTTTACCTTGGGTGCTTAAATTTTTGGGATTGTAGGCAATTTATAAATGCTCCTACCATTGGGTTTCAAAACTCAACTGAAGTATATATTATGTTTATTATAAATATTAGGCCAAGCCATAAACGCTTAGGATCTACTGTGTGCAACATGAAATTGGATGACAAAAAAAATTATGCATTATCTGTAAATAAATGCATTGTTTAAAACTAAAATAAAAACTAATTGCCACATGTCATAATTGTTATGAGTAAAATCAAATGGTCCATATATATTGTAATTATTTAATAATAGAGTAAATACCATATTAAAAGCCATGTGTCATAATCCTAGTGCTTGAATCGAACGAGTAGTATTATTAGATGTCATGAAAAAAATTTAAATCAAATATCCAATATACCATGTGGTCTCTAGGCATTAGTGGAAAATAATTGTTGAATATTGGCACCACATACGTATACTCGTATTTTGTCATGAACTGGTATTTGTACGTTGAACAGTTTCCATCAAACCCCGTTGTCGCCTACCACTAAAAACGACTGCGACTTGTCCAATGCAACTACACAACTTTTAGTTGTAGATGTCGCCTACGACTAGAAAACAATCACAAGGACCAGTTGAAAAAGTCAACTTTTCTTCTAGTGGAAGTAATTCAATGTCAAAATAAGTTGAATACTTTTAAGGTTCTAAACAAATACAAAATAATCCCAAAGAATAAAGTTAGGATGAATATCCCTCTGTGTCGGCTCCTAACCATGCCGATTATTAGGTCGACTTTGAAAATCGACATGCTGAAAATGGAACGAGTGTTTTTCATGGGTTATCGTGAAGGTGAGAGAGCATATTACATTTCCTCAACAAACTAGAAAGGTGAGGAAGAAGAAGGTGCACCTATAGTGATACTTGGAATTCTTTTTGGAAAGAAAAGAATGTGGAATTTGAAAATTTCCTGGCTAAAGACCTAAATCTTTGTTAGCTTTTTGGGAAAATGTTTCATGTTTGGGATGAAAATCATCGCCTTCAGGCTTGGTGGTCCATGTATTGATGTGAACCATCCCAACGAACCCAATTAGCACAAAAAAAAAATACTTAATAAAATTGGACTTTACAATGTAAGGTTCATATAATATTACAAGCCAAAAAAAATTATGCTTGTGGGTTTTTAGTGGAGGTAGGCCTGAGGGCTCAAAATGCAATCTAAAATTTCAAAGTGCCATCTGGCATCATTTTAAACACTTTCAAAGTAAAGATTTTATTTCTTGTTGCCTTTCTTTCACAACACTTGAATTATTCCATCATAATTATAAGAAAAATCCTTAATTACATCGGCATTAAAAATATTAATACCTTTCATAATAATGGGCGTTAAGCCTACCTCCACTCCAAGTCCCAAAAGGGATCAACTAGTTTCTTCTAGTGGAATTGGAGGACACACTCAAAACTTTGGGAAAACCTCATTTTGAAAACTTAACACTTAAAATGAAACAATCAAATAACAAAAGGCTTCTTATTCTTTTTTAAATTTAAAATGAAAACCTTAACATTGTAAATAATCATAAAATTCATTTAGATATTTAAATTGATTTTCTCAAGGCCCATATTTTTAGAGATGTTTTTAAAAGGTTTAAGTTGGAGTGATATGAACTTGGACATGGGAATAAATGTTAAACTCAACATTATTTGATGTTTTTATTGAAAAATACATTGGATTTGGATTTTAAAAATGAACTTTCAACTACCCATTTTGGTCCACCTTACAATGCTTTCGCCCATAACACTAGAACAATTAAATAAAACAAATGTGTGTAAGGATTGAAACCTTACAAAACTCTAAAAGTTGACAAGTACATGTTTACACAACTTACAATATTGAAACACAAAACACGTAATGTTGAAACAACTAAATGAAACACATGCAACCTAATCCTTAAACCATGTGTAATATATTTATGTTTTGGAAAATGCAACAAGCATGTAGATGTTTGATGACCACTTGAACATATAAATAATGGGAAAGAAAAAAAAATAATCTAACCAACTCATAGCTTTGACATTGAAAGTCTATTCTTGGAAGATGGTCTACACCAATGTTCCAAGAAATTATTGTGTTTTTAAGCTAAACCATTAGCCATTGTCAATAGGTTGTAGAATAAGGTTGGTGGCAATAGGATGTTGTAACCCTTATTTGAATTTGGCAACAAGTTTCAATTGATTGCCTTGGGCATGAAGGAAGTCAACAAATAAATGTTTCAATCATACTTGATTTCCACACATAACAACATCCACTAAGTCCATAGCCAAGTAAAGAACTTGATCCTCCATATCTTCATGCATAAGGGTGACAATTTTCCAACTAGGAGGTGAAATCAATCCCATGTTGGGCATTGTTGAATGGTTAGCACTTAATATGTTTTGTAAGCCTCCTTGGGCAATGCCCTCCAACGATCCACAAAACCTTACAATTGTGCCTTTTGCAAATGCAATGTGTAGGAACATCAACATTTTCAAGGCATGCTTATAGATGTTTTCATGTTGAGTAGGAAGGCAATTACATGATGCCCACTCAAAAGCTAGGTTGTGGATTATATATTGAATGTGTGGTTGTTTGAAAAAGGTTACAAGTGTTGGTTGATCATTATACCTCATCAATGTTTCGAGCTTCCAATAAAACCCCAAATACAAAAAATTGTTGTTATTTATTATTAACAAAACCTTAAACCTTGCATAAGCTTTAACACCAATAGAAAATGAATACATCTCTGGTAAGCTCATGGATGCACCAATTCAAATGATGTCCAACCATCATTTTTTTTCAACTTTTGGTCAAACCTTTAGTATTGGTAGGTAGTTTTCAATTGTTGCATTGGTGTCTTGCTCAACATATGGCAAATTTCATTACCCAACCACCCACATATGAATTTCAAACAACCATTTTTTGTGCATGTATTCCCAAAACACATTTGTTGTAAGTTATTTGAAGGTTAAAGATTTCACCTTGCCCATGACCCATACCTTAACATTAGTTCTAGATGGACCTTCCATATCAACCTTCCATATCAAGGGAAAAAATGCCTTATAAAAATTATTAAAGGGAAAGAAAAGAAAAAATCACCACCTTTTGTCAAGTTCACTAAGTTAGATTGCCACAATGTGATGTAAACTTTAACCTAGATTGCCTATTGTAATTGGTTGTGATGTACAGCCCATTGTTAGCTTGCACTATTAGATTTGGGTTGATCATTAAACAACTCCATGAACAATATATCTTTTGCCAACAAACCACGATCTGTTACAATTTTTTGTCATCATTATTTGCAATGAATATGGAACATCATCGCCATTTCTAGCAATGAATATTGGAAGTTGAAAACTAACAAAGGACTTGTGGGATTATGATGCAAAGTAGTGGGGGTGCATTTTTCATCATTGAATTGAATTTTTTGTGAATCATGAATGCAACCAAAATTTGAAATGCAAGTATGGTTTCAACTTTTTCATCATGCATTTTCTTTTTGTTGTTTTTTTAATGTTATTTTTGGTCGTGTGTTTTGTCACCTATGAATGTGTTTTGAAGTTTTCTGTCATATGTTGTGCAAATGTAATGGCTTCAACATGGAAGGGGAAGTGTAAAGTAAATAATGTCTTGCCTCTTTTTTTCAAGTCTAATCAAAATTTTGGTGATTCATTTCATCTAGTGATCCCACTTAAAATTTCAACCAATCCCACCTTCTAAGGCAAGCTTGAACAAAAGTAAGGTTGATTCTAAATCATAATTGAAATGCAACAATCTTACGGTTCAATTAGTGTGCTTTAATGGTTTCTTCATTTTCATTCTTCCCACTACACCTAACATGTGAAATCCACATTTTTCCATATGAAGATTTAGTCATTGTTGACGAAACCTAAAAAACACATAATGTTTTTAACAAGTGTAGAAAGTTTTGAACTACACAATTTTCATGGGTAGAAATGTTCAAGAATGATTCAAGAGAAATTAATCTTGTGAAATGCATTGTGTGTTTGACTATGAAGGGAAAGGGTGTCATTTTGGGTTTGAAATGTAACACGCTTGAAAAGCATGCAAAAAAGACAAAAGTTATTTTGGGACATGTCACAGTTGGGCAAGAAGGAAAGGGAATTTTATTTGAACAAGAAATGTAGTTATGCCAAAAATGAAATAATATATTTTCAACATAATCATCAATGTTTTTAACATTTCATATTATGGAAATTATGGGGATTTATTATCCACAATATTGGCTTCTAGGTGATGCAAACGAGAATTTCAACCATAATCTTGAATTGATCAAATTACATTGTTGCATAGAGTGATGTTTAGAACCTATTAAAATTCTAGGGGTAAAAACATTATTGGAAATAGCTAGGATTTGTCCATCCATTTTATTTGCAAAGGGTTTAGGTATGTAATCCATCATATTCAAGATTACCATGAAGTCCAATGTTACCACTGCAATGGACGTCCCATTTCATGTCAATCTTTTAATACAACTTTAATGAACATTGGAGGTTTCTTATATCTTAAGGCATTCATTTGCATAATTTTTCGAACTGGCAAGAATTGCAATGGTGCAAATGTTAGGGTTAATGGAAGATGAATGGACATTTTCTACCTTCTATTTCATGAACTCAAAATTGAGGAACTATTTCAATGAGCACCTACACATTGTTGTTGGGATGTATTCCTTGTTAACAAATAGGAGATCTACTCAAGTGCAAACATAAATCTTTATTGAAAGGAAATTATAACATAATGCTCACAACACAAAACACAACATCAAGAACTCTTCAAGGTTCTTGTCACATGAAATACACAAACTTGTGTAATGAAGAAAAAAAAGCCGAACCATCAACACCAAGGTATTTATCTAAAAGACCAAACCACAAATAACCAAACTAAAATAAGTAACGAAAGTAATTCAACCTTTTGAAAGTAACCTAGTTACTTTCCTACTCCAATAACTAATGAAACCTAATTAGTTGAACTTGAATTCTCAACATTCCCAAACTTTCTACACTTTAAATACCTTCCTATATCACACAACTTATGATGATTAGAAAGACTCAAAAAAACCTAGGTGAGGTTTGAATTAAATTCCAATGGCAATTGTTTAAGGTTCCATCTCCACAATGACATGTATTGACTTAAGTTGAGTGGTATTTTGCTAAGGAAATTATGGCATTAAGTTGGATTTAAAAGTTTTAGGAATTTTTACTTTATAGTGCACCTTGTTTGAAGGTTGACCATTATGTGTGAGTTGATGATTCAAGGTTTGCCAATGAAGGTTTGCCATTGTGTTTGAAGTTGTTTAAAACTTGAGTTTAAGTGTCTAAGTGTTGGAATTTGAAGGTCTATTTGTTTAAGTGTCTATATGAGTTTGAAGGTTTATTTAAAATTTGCCATTAATTTAAGTTTGTTTGAGTCTTAGTTTGAATGTCTATCATATAAAGGTCTAAAAATGATGCGGCGTTATTCATGATCAAATAATTTCCACCCACACAATTTGTTGAGGAAACCCATGCACGTGTCCAAACTATCTATGTTGTTTTATACATTGTGTCATTGCGTATAACAATAAGGTGGCATAAAAATCAGCTCCTAATCATCCTCAAAACAATGCAAATTTGTTACCATCTGGACACACCAACCATTTAACAATCATTAAAATCACCCATGTATTTTAGGTGTCTTCAACCTATACACATCCTTTGAACTTTTTAGGGGCTTGTGGCCCCTTTGCACAATCAACACTAACCATATTCATGGTGTTGTGGAATAAACAACCAATCCTCTTGCCATGACCCCACCCCATGAATTAATGGGGGTTCAATTAGGATCTTTTGTGTGTACCATCATTTCATTAACAATTGTGCAATCATTGTCACCTTTTAAGTCAATTCCCACAATTGGATGATAAGGTTATAGATACCCTTAGCTCTTATCACTCACCCCAAGCATAAACATCAATTATATTACTCTAGTACTTTTTGTTGGCATGTAAAAGGGAATGTTATGTGTTTTCCATCAAACTTGCAAAATGGTTAAATAACACTTCCATAGAAGTGTAATCACTAAGTTATGAAATAATGAACCATGTTTAAAGAAATATCATGTTTTACCATTAGATTAGCACTTGGTGTTTGGCCTTCCACTCATAAGGCCAAGTACATGGCTATGTTGTGCACAATGGCATATCCACACTGCTAACCCCCAACATGTGTAACATATGGAACAATAATAGGTGGGATTTGAACCCACTCATGGAATGTTGGGTCATTGAGGTTCTCACCCGTCAAAAGTTATCAAGCTCCTTAACCCATTTGAGCACAAGCAAGTTATGAAAGGTTAAGTGTTGAACATTAGGTAATGAATCAAGACAATATATGTTTTGAACTTTTGCACAAATATCACTCCAATGTTGTTGTGCATGGTATGGAATGATAATAATGTCATATTCCATATCATCACAAACATATGTGAAGTAGGTTTTCACCCATTGCATCACCACCTTGGCATTTGTTGCCCCTTAAGAAATATCATTTCTAGGAAGGCTAATGTTCAATGATTGAGTTAAAAAACTTGATGCCACAAAGATATTACATTGGATGTTTAAGGATAGACCAAAGAACTTGCTGAAATTGAAAAGGTCAACAAGTGTGTCTAAAAATCACACATGATGTTGCCAATATCGTGTAAACTTTGTGATGCACATTTGTAGAACACTACTTGACTAGCACTTGGAACTAATCAAGACAAGCATTTGGGCCAATGAATAAATGTGTACTTGGGTACATTAGTACATTGTGATATTTCAATAATTAGAAAAGACACTAGCTTGATGTTTTAGGTTACATATGACCCTTTAACAACATGGCTTGGTTTCATGGAAAACGCATTGAATGTTGTGGATCATCTCTTGCACCCTACAAAATCCGAGTGAAAAAATATCTAGCTTTATAGCAATTGCATAACCTAAACATTGTTAGATGTTGGGAGGGTGGTAATTATTTAGAGCTCTTAACAAAGTTTGAAACCTCAATCTCATTGGCTTCAATGTGACCTTTAAAATGATGAAAAAGATTATGTGAACAATCCATGGTGGGGGCATGATCATCATATGACAATACACTAATGATTGGCATGGGCTCTTCAACCCCAACAACTTATGTGGGTGGGAACATGTTGTAAACAACTAAAGCACTTGTGGTTACAAATGAAACACTTGAGGTTGTGGTGGACCCCCATAAATGGGTAGCATTGTCAAAGCATTAAATTGAACTTGTTCACATCTTCAATTTTTATAATGTGTTGCAACTCCTAAATGGCTTTCATAATCTTCCTTTGCAAGGCTTTGCAACACTACTACCTTTGCAGATTTGCTAGCTATGTTGTCTATGCAAATGAGACAAAACAAAGTCTTCAGAATGATAATAATGTTATGATATTCAAGAAGACTAGTGATGAGTTCAGTCTATCACTTCAAGTGCTTCATTTTGTATGTAATTTTATTATTATTCAAAATAATTATTATTTCATTAAATTAAAAAAAACCATTTACATGTGCCTTTTCAGGTCCATGTTAAATATTAAAATCAATTTGTCTTTCCTTGAACAACAATTTAGTAGATGCTTATATGCCTTTGACTACTTTATATTTTTACACAACATTTGGACTTGTAACGTTGCTTTGTATTGGCCTTTCAATTCAAAGAAGAAAGACCATGGGTGAGAGGTAATGTTAAAAGTAAAGTTGTGCACCTAGCAAACAATTGCATGGCATTGCACCAAATTCTTGTCACCCCACCATCATCCCACCATTATCTAATTTGAGAGATTCATCCATAAAATTTTCATTGAAACTACTTGCCTAAATGATTGGAATAATAATTTTACAATTTCAACATGAATTGAATTTGGTCCCATTTGCTTTGGTAAGTTGGTTTTAAACTTGTTTTATTTCAGTTTAACATGTTCACATCAAATTAAATATTATGCGTATAGATTTTGCATGCAATGTTTTTCTTTTTAGCTAAAAGAAAAAATGGCAAAAATGGTGACAACATGTGGGGGCTTCTCCAAAGAGAAGGTTTTTAATTTTCTTTGGAGATAAGTTGTTCTAACAAGGGGTTTCATTTGAGGGTAATGTTAGAAATTTTTGTTGATAAAAAACTAAATGGTGACTACTTGAATTGTATCTTCAAAATCAATGGCTATTTAAATGAAGTTTCCATCATTGTTGTGGCTATCCATTAATAATAAGGGCAAGTTATGTGGCAACATAACACAAATGTCAACTCAAACATGAGGTTATATGTATATATGATTTTCAAAGTGCAATTCAAGCTTCAACTTTCAAGGTTGTACATAAAACCATGAACAAATGAAGATTACAAATTGTCAATGAACACTACATGATGGGAACAAACGAACACCACAAAATTGGAAATTTTTGGGGTTGATCAATGATTCAACGATTCAATAGAGAAAAAAGAATTGGTAGACCATAGGGTTCGAAGGTTGTGTTGTGTGCAACATAGGTGTTTTGGGGGACAGAGATTCATCAACGGGTTTTTCATCAAACAAAAAATTACTGCATTGAAACCCTCATGATGTACTGTTTGTGTTATGTTGGACATGAGATGGTGTATTGTTGGCAAAGAAAGGGGGGGGAGAAGGATCCACCTTCAAATGGTTACTTCTCACAAGCTGCAGCAATTGTTGCTCTCAGTCCCCATCCTCTTGTTGTGCACTGGAAGAAATTCTTCTGCGCTGAGGTTCAGCCTTTCAAGAAGACAAGGTGATCCCTGTAATCCTATTTAAAGTCAACACCACCAAACCACTACAGCCAAGTTTAGCCTTTCAAGAACACAGAATAATTGTTACAAACATACATAAAATCAAGAATGCTAATCACTACAGTCGAAAGACAATTCACTGGCAACAACTCAAGTGCCAAATCTCACATTGAAGGGCTGAACCACAGGCATTAAGAAAACATTTGAGGTGCTGTCCACCTGTCACCCACTTCATGTTTCCATTGCAAACACCAACAGAGAATTAGTGGAAAAGTCCAGGACTGCAAAAGTTTTCCAAATGTGTGTGTTCCAGCTGAAAATTCAGAAAAGATGGGGTGACCTATGGGGGGACACCTTCAAAGTGCAGTCAACCGACAGACATGCTATGATATGAATCAAACCAGACCTTTGCAAGACCTTCCACTTGAACAGCCTAGAATGCAGAGTACAAAACTGAATGACTTGCTCAAATGAGTGCAGCTCATGTAGACCAAGGTTTATTCCAGGTGCTGCAACAGCAGCTGCAAGCTAATGTTGTGCTTGCATATGGAGTTTGCACCATGAAGGTACATGCTCTGCAGAACTCTGAGCAAACACCAAAAACTTTGCCACAGCTGCTTTCCTATACTAAGACTAGGGGTGATGATGAATGTCTTGACCACCAATTTATGAGGCCTGGAAATGCTAGGCACCCAATCCATGCTATTAAGTCATCACATCCTGTTCCTTCCCCACAATGCTACAGGCTCTCCTTGAAAACAGCAAATGTCAATGAATGATGGCTATCTGTGATCATCTCTGAGATTGGTGATGAGACACATCACCGTTCCCAGCTTGTCTAAATAATGGAGACTGCAAATTAAGCTATGCAAGCAAGAAGTGAAATATATCCCGCAAGGTGATGATTCCTTCCACTTGTCGGCTGCCTGCCTCAATACATATCAGTCGCCGAACTCCTGTACCCAGAATTCCAGAAAGTCATTAGCAACGAATGAGAGTACTTCATTGTACTTTGAAATCAGCATGCACATCTCTTTGTCAACAACCTACAATGACTGGATTTTCACAAAAAGGGATCCAGAGACTTTTCAGAGAACACTTTTAACATGCAAATAAGATTGCTGACTTCACAATTGCACTATATTCTGGTGGTCAACTGTACTGAAGCTCTAGTGAAAAGCTAACTGGGGAATGCGCACATTTGGCCAGTCCACTACACAGGGGGGTAAATAAAGTACCGGGAAGGGCTAGTCGCTCAATGACATATCGAAGGGAATCTGAACGCAGACACATCATGTAGCGACTACTGCTGCTGGATCCAGATCCTGTACAATCCTGAGCAGCACCTATTTGTAGTGCCTGTCATCCATCCAATCCCAATGAATCCCAATCCTAATCTGAAATCAACTGGATAGTTTCTGCCAAAACTATCAAAGCACAAGGTGGACATTCTTAAGCAAGCCAACCATTGAGAAAGAGCTTCTGAAAAGTCTGAATGTAGAATATAAGGTAAACATAACTATGAGATTGCAGAACAAACTCTACAACAACACTAGCATGCGGATTAAGTGAAAATAATCGACTAAAAATATTGGTCAAACATTTATACAAAAATCTGCAAGTTTCTGTTCATTTTTGAAAGTAACAGGAAGACTCAGTCATTATGTCAGCTAGCAATCAAGGGGCACGGCCAATGAAGAGAAGTCAATAGTATCCTCATTCATGCTGCAATGGGCTTGTGACGGGTAAGCATTTTAATTTGCCTCTGGAAGAAAAATAAGAACAAAGATATGCAAACCAAAAAAGTCACAACTCAAAATATCACAAGAGTGACAAGACCTGATTGACAGTCAAGTCATTGAGCTGTGGAAGCATATGTGTGCGGTCCCTTGCCAAAGCTGTGATGTCTCTGTTTACAGGTGAGCACAGAAAGCACATCATGGACACAGTCAATATGCAGCTATTGCCTGTAGGTCTCCAGTTCCTCACAAATCAGGTGGCAACATATGACTGAAGCGCAGACTATCCAATTTGCACCAAACCTATGATCTGCATCCCAGTACACTATAGCTATTCTCATAAGGCCCTCACCCTTTGTGGGCATAGACCCCATGTCTATTCTTGGACAAAATTGGCAGAGGTGCAGTGGAAGAATGGGCAACAAAGCCAGCCACTAAAATAACCAGAGACCAACATTGACAAACACACACACACACACACACACACACATATATGCTGGTGATTTCTCCTGTACCAGCAATATAGACCAACCTTGTGAGTGTCATTCACAAAGTATCAGATCATTCCCTTCATCATGAATAGCAGTGACTAGCTGCCATTACCCCCACTGAATTGTCAGCTCCCTACAGTGATGTAGCTCAGTGTATAAACTGCTCAAAATTTCAGGCAGACACTAATACATGTCCTGAGTTTCTGTTGCATTTTCGGAAGCAAAGGGAATAGCTAGCAGTCAAAAGACATAGCTCGCAAAACAACTCAACAGAATTCATTCAAGCTGCTTGTAGTGTACTCTGTGTATGATGGAAGCACAGCTACTGCTGTGTAAATAAAGTGATGGGACCTCAGAAACTGTATAAAATAGTGAAGATGGCTTGAGGGCACAAACCCAGGAAATGGACATGTAACCACATTCTGTGGAGGGCACACACAGCCCACAACAAGCTGTGCACATTCTGCAGCTCTCTACTCAAGAGTACCACTTCACAGTGCATATGTCTGGAACCCAGCTACAAGGAAAGAAATTTTCTGAGGATTGCACATCACTGAATTTAGACAATTTAAATCCAAAGTTAGAAGCCTGGCATCCCTCTGAAGGGAACTCTGATACACCAGATAGAACTGCTCAGAGCACTAGCTTTATCTTTCTGGCATGTTTAGAGATAGATTTAACACTTCACTGCACAGAAGCAAAGGATCACAAGGATGACAAGAAAGAATGCTCTGAGCTTGCAGCAACTTCTAGCACACCTGCTCTAACTCAATGCTGATGGTAGATATTTCTGCTCCTACTGCAGTAAGAGAAAATACATAACACTTTGGCACAGTCAAACAGGAGGACAGCTACCTGCGGGCATACACATCTTGAAACACACCATTCTCGTCAACAATAGGAAGCGCACTCACCCTAGCTGCAGAGTACCACATGATGGATTTAGTTTCTTCCCAATTGATCATATCTATAACACTCCACAGAAAACCCCACAAATAACACTTTGGAGGTCACAATTAGGTCAGTTCCAGCCTAAGACAAATGCAAAAAAGGAGTGCAGTCCTAACATTGTGAGTGTCACAAAGTATGCCGGTCATTCATATGCTTATAATTCTTTGTGACCCTTAGTGCTAAAATAAGCTCTAAAACTAGAAACGTCATCTACTGACAAACCTTCAATGAGAACTGCAAGTGCTTGACTGAGGCGTTCATCCCCACGAAGGATTCGAAGGGCTCGACTGCCTAGCTCTGCAATCCCAGGAACCCAAGTGCCTACACGTAGTGTACCAATAGGCTGAGACAAAAGAGGAACAGAGGCTGGTACATGGCGAAAATGTCTGCATATGCCTGCACTTGCTTTCAAACAATTATATGTCAATGACTTCATCTGTCTCAACTTCGAGAGTTCCAGATCAAACAGTAACTTGTGAACAGAACTACAATATAGATTTATTCAACCAATATTTAAAGACATTAATTAAGATACACTACTTGAGAAAATGGAGGAAGGCAGCAAATTGAATGGAGCATACATTTCAGTACATCAGAAAGGCAAGCTAGATGTAAGAGCTCAGGCACCAAGGCATGAGCTGGATAGTATAAAATTGGCAGCTGTGCTATGTCTCGACTCAGGAGCTCATCAACCACATGTCTCAGAGTGTCATCCGGTCCCACCTGCCATCACTTTTCTGCTTAGGTCACATTTCTCTATTCACTTTTGCTCACCCATCTCTTGTCCCACAACATTTAACATAATACTTGAAGTCCACTCTCGTGCTTTAAGAAACTACTCCCCATAGATCCTGCAGATTTGATTAGCTGCAAGATAGAGGCAAGCATTATTTGGAAATGCTCTTGGAAAAAACTCAGTTGTAATCTTGTGGCTATAATGACATTGTCAGTTTGGACATGACAACACACATGCATATCAGAGAGGAAAAAACATAACACTGCTGCAACCTTGTAGCCTAACTGTGCAAGCAGATTTCCAGTGTGGGAAAACCAGAGTTGAAGGCCTAAATGAGAATTGTGATCCTGGTTCTGAACCAGCAAACTAGAACAATAGCAGACAAACACACTCACAGAGACAAGAGAGTGTCGAGTAGTTGCAACAAGGCCCTGCTTCTCCTCCTTCCATTCTGCAATTGTATGCGTTTCCAACTCCTCTTCAGGGAATACAGCTCCATTGCTCTCCAACTATTTCCCATCCCCACAACCACCTTTGCTTTCACCAAACATGCACCCTAGATACCGTATGGACATGCAAAGCCTGCTATAAGTCATGCATTAAAGTATTCCTCCTAGAGTGAAAAATGCCTACATGACATGCATCTGCAGATCCCAGAAAGATGGCAAAAGCAACATATCCTTCTCATGCAGCAGGGAGAATGGTGAGACTATCAGACACAAAAACCTGCTGTAATATAGTGATGAAGTCAGAGGCTGTGAGCATGCCAACAAACTGCTGGGCTGCTGCATCCCACAGTGGGGCTGCAGGTATTCCCTGCAAAATTCACCCACAAGCTGATGAGCAATTTCAAAGTCACAGTACTGCCAACAAAATGGTGAGAACGTCAACACGCGTACTCTACCTTATGACCTAACAGAGGCATGATGGACAATTGTAGGAGCACAGTCAAGAAACCTAGTAGAATGAAATGGAACTGCAGAAATTGCTGGTACCTGTTCATACAGTGCATGAAAGGCTTGCTTCACAGGTAAAGTCACATCCAATGCAACAACCTGGCCACACAACAGGCTTTCTGTCAGAACTCATAGTTTGCAACTGAGGCAATCACTCCCAACAAAAAGCTAGACTGAATCTTATCCACAGCTCCCTTTGACACTCACCCTCTATTCTTCTGGATTTTTATCTCAGTGATCTGGTCATCAACATGGGATAACCTCAACAGAATGGGTGGAAGAGAGAGCTGAACACACCTTGCCAGATTCTGGCAACAATTCATAGGCTGAGTGATGAAGCAGGAAGTCCATTATGTTCTTTTTTGAGGCCTCTGCCTCTGCAGCAGTGACAATAGTGGCACCAGATTCTGCCATCAGAGCTCTACTAAGATGATGCTGCTGTTGTTGTGGATGATGGTGGTGGTGATGATGATGCTCCTCTGCTCCTGATCCCTGCATCAGTGATTCATCACAGGATGTGCATAAATTAGAAGCATCTCACAGATGCAAACCCTGGAGATAGTATTGAACAAATGCATATATATATAGGCTACCCAAGCTTATAGATGCAAAAAGGTATTGCGGTAGTATCAGGTTCAAAGACAGAATAGTTACAATGTGGTGGAGCATATCGTGGTCAACATCCATTGTGGCACCTAGAGTAACAGGGTCAGAGGTGGGAGGGAGTATATGGTGGGGCTGCTTGGTAACCAGTAGCCAGTTGTTAACATTGCCATTTGTGTCCACCATATGTGCCTGCTGCTCATCATGTCTCCATTCCCCATCTACAATAAACTTGTACTGCACCATTCCCCCAATTCACTTTGTGTTCAAAATCAATCTTAGTAAACATTTGAACTGCCGGACACAAAAATACACTCTAGCAGTGTGGCATTGAAGAATCATTGCAGACAGAGTCCAAAAAATGATGGCCATACCTGATGATAACCAGGAGAAAGGCTGCATATAACCTGGAACACAGATGATGACCCTTCAACTGGTGACAAGGGCAATGTCTCCTGCCATCTGTATTCCCCAAACCTGACCCAATGAATTTGTGCCATAGGAACATCCAGCACATTCATTGCTGTTCCAACTAACGAATTGGAGCTCCAGCTCTATCAGTTCAGGAAGGATCATCACAATTCAATCCAACAACCCTAAGGCCAAATCAACATGCAAGAGGGAACCAACAGCTCCAATGCACAGCTGCAACAATCACTGAAGTGTGACAGCAACATCTTAGCCAATATAGTTGCCATGTTGTTGGCTAAAATGTTCCTTCTCCGAGGAGTAGATGAACTATCATGCACAACAATTTTGATATCCAATCAACCCATAATGATTTTTCCACACTTCCCACACCTTCTGGTCCTGTGACCAATTGAAAAAGGATAAAGTTGGGCACTGCTGCCCTCAAGATCCGGTATGGATACTATCTTCTTGACATTCAAACTCCTTTGAAGAGATTTGGTCTTGCAGTTGTTGTCTTGGCTAAAGTTTGGCACTTCTGCTATCACCCTCCAGAATAAGTGTTTATCTTCTTGATTTTAACTTCCTTGACAAGCTTCCGATATGCTGTCATTTTCTTGTTGTGTGTTGTTAGATCTTCTCACATTCTGGTGATTGAGCTGTGGCCTATGTATGCAGAGGGAAAGTGGGTAGGGTGGGGGGGCCCTTCCGTGATCAGAAAGCACACAGGAGTGACAGAATGCATCGAAGCTAAAGAATATTCCTAGGGTGCCAGAAACCAGAGCCCTAGAGCCCAAAAATAGATCGAACGATAAAGAATGACGAAAAGCTCTTAGCATCTACTACATATCTGAAAACAATGCGATGCTGTTTGCACAAAGGAAGAACTAGGAGCAACCCCTAACCTTTTTTTTTCCCCCGAAAAGTATGTAAAAAAAGAGAGTGATTCCAAGAAGCAAAAAAGAAGATTAATTAAAAAAAAAAAAAAAAAACCCTGGCACACCCCCCCAACCATAACACCCCCCGCCCCCCACGCCCCCCCCACCCCCCCCCCCCCC
>Ga0116231_10009857_pt1 | contig 15770 bp, 9 predicted proteins | sample S1TSphgellanicum_2_FD_89695 | JGI IMG/M metagenome (GOLD analysis project Ga0116231, IMG submission 89695) | Host-associated microbial communities from peat moss isolated from Minnesota, USA - S1T2_Fd - Sphagnum magellanicum MG | ecosystem: Host-associated > Plants > Peat moss > Unclassified...
CATCTCATATGAAAATATGGTCAAATTTTAACTATTAAAAAGTCCCTAATTATTAATTGATTAAGATTTTCAAAGAAAAGATTCCTCATATGAGTTTATCATTTGTATTACATTATATATTGAGTCCCAATAACAAATTTGGAATGTGAATCAATATAAACTTTTCCATTTTGTGATGTTCCAATCAAACAACCAATCCATATTTTTCAACTTCAAAAGTCCATGACTACTAACAAATGAGTTTTTTATTATTAAATAACCACATAATTTTCTCAAAAAAAAATTATTAATTTAGATCCAAGTCCCAATTAATAGATCTAAAGATATATCAATCATCACATGCATTTGAATAAAAGGTACCTAGGGAAAAAACATTGTTTTGTCACAAAAGTGAACCACCGTAACTTGCATCTACCCTCATAAGGCTTCCAAGTAGTGCCTTACTTCTTCAACTTCACCATGTGCAATTCAAAAACATAAGCCCCATCATCATCAGGTGACCAAATCCATTTATAGGTCATTATTTAGCTTCATGCCTAGGTTGCAAGTTCTCAAATTCCTACTATTGGAAACACATGCTACAAATTATTGGGATGAAACAAAATCATTATTATTGTAATTTGGGGCTTGAAAATTTTACCATGTGAATTATGTTTTTGGAAATTACAATTCAAAGGGTGGTGAGAGTGAAGAACATCATAAAGCACAATAAAAAACCTTTGGGTGCAAGTCACAAACCACAAAGATGACATCATACAAAATAGCAAATGTCTTCAAAAATGAAAGATTATTGCATGCAAGAAAACATTGTCTTTGTCGAAGGGTGAAAGGTGTACAACATACTCCTAAAGGAGGAAACAATGTCACTTTACATGCAAGCTAGAGAGTTCAAATGGTGAGAGGGAAAGGTAAGCTCAAAAATAAGTGAGAGGTGAGTATGGCAAAGGTCATTTTTTAAAAAACAAAGAGCTACAAACAAACTTTCTTAATTTTTTACGAAACATGAAACCATAAGATATGGAAAAAACAAAAACACAAACATTTCTTGAGAGTACAAGCAATCAAAACTCAAGACTCAATTGAAATTTGAAAAACAATGGAAACCAAAAAACTTACGTTCTTCAATTTGCACATAACTAAAAGCTTGCTTGACTAAAAGACATATCCAACATTCATGTGGCACACAACTATAGCTCACCCCCATTTGCTATTCGAAGGTCACATTGAAAGCTTGCTTCCATTGTAGATTTCATAGTCAAAGAGAAGGGCCCAGCAATATGATGTAATCTCAAACCTTTTGCAAAGTTCTTTTTCCATCGTTGTCAACAAAACAACTTTGGAGGCTTAAAACATTGTGTGACTCCTTGAGAAAGATAAACCCTAAACCCTGTTGAAAACCCTTAAAGGCAAAGCACTATCCTAAAAACGCTACCCTAAAGGCTGAACCCCACGTGAAAACCACTGGGTATTAGAAAGGGTATTCTTCAGGGTCTTTGGCTAATACACTTGACACTTTTTAGCTCTGGTGTAAGTCTGAGTGTGAACATCAGACATTTTGAACTGCCAAATACAGGGGCAGGGGTAGGGGCATATAGCACTTTTTTGGAAATTGGAGGTTATCAACCGGGCTCTGGTATTTGAAAAAAAATCAGCCCACCTGTTGCAAATCCATATACCCACCTTGACACCCAGCGGGTATTTGGTGACAAATCTAATACCCATCCAACACTGGTTCCAACAGCAACTTTTAAAATAAAGAAAGAAAGAAAGAAAGAAAGAAATCAGTAAACAGGTATACTGGATTAATCTTGACAGAGAAATCTGCCCATACTTCACAAGATCACAAGATAATAGACACAGGGGCTACTTGTGTCTGAAGGCAGATCTCTGAAATGTGTAGCAAAACATGATACTGTTTTTTACATGTTTGAAAATCTGTTTGCAGAGGGATATAATAAGTTCCTCAATTTCCTCACGCGCAACACTGGCTTATTACGGACTAGACTCTTCTACCTTAACACCGACCGTTGTTGTTCTTCTTCTGCCTTGATTGAACGAATTTCATAGTATTATCTGATCATGAGAGCTATATATGTTTACGGAGAGATAGAGAAGAGGATTGATTGCCTTTGGGGGTTGCTTCACAGATCATTGCTGCTATACAGTAGTTAAGTACTCTGCAGTCAGTACTCCAGAAGACTCTGTGACCTATTTTAGAAGAGAGTTTTGTTCTTAATATCTTCTTCTTCTTGGGTTTCCTCAGTACCCAACACCCAACCTCTAGATCCTGTGGCTCACAGATGAATCTAGTTGTCAGTATATCTCTTTGTATATATGTTTGTAATTAGTCTAGCATGAGATGTACATGGTTGTCGGGCTTTTCTCCAAAAGTTTTATCACCTCTTTCATTCCCATGTGAGGTAGGGGACAATGTTTCTTGTTTGGCCAAATATTTCATCAGTTGGTGACAACAAGATGAAAAGTCCAGTGTCACTCATACAGAGGATTTTTGAGGGAAGAATGCACCAGAGGCATTAGATTTGGAGGATTTTTTTTGGGTCTGAATTTGTCGTATTTAGACAATAGGTTCCCAGCAGGTTGCTAACATAAAGTAGTATTTTTTTAAAAAAAAAGTTTCATCTCTGAACTGTAGCCAAATTTGGCTAATTCCTCTCGTTGATGATTGCCAGCAAGTGTTTTCTTTACTGATAAAATTTTGCCAGAAAGAGAAAATAAATATTAAAAATTGGAACAAGAAGTGAATTTGGAGGTTTTTGGTCACCAGAAGTGGGGGAAAAGAAAAGAGTAAAAATCACCAGATTTGTATATTTGGTTTTCATTGTGTAACCAAACATATAGCAGAATGATTAAAGATTTGTACTTTATTGCTGGTTTATAGCCAGATTTGGCTAAATCTTCCAAGAGATGACCACCACTTTTTCTACAGCTTCCAATGGATGACCACCACTTTGGCTGCAAACAAAAACTCCTATAAAGCACACTAATTGCCAATGTTGCAACATCACAACATCAAATTTAAAAAACCATGGTGGGGAAAGAAATAGACATTAAAATATTGGTTATCAAGTAAATTATAAAGTGATTAGCTCCCCCCGCCCCCCACCTCCCCAATATTATATGATGTGCACATCTATCTATGAAAGCAAGGTAGTGTGTTTTGCTTTGTTTTTGTCACACTGAGATCTCCCAAACCATGACACTTCATGCTGCATTCTTGGTATCTTTGGAAAGCTCTTGATGAGTAGGGGTGCACCGACTTAGTGTGACAATGTTTGGAGCTACAGTGTGGAAGCTACTGATTATTGAACCATTTTCTCAATGAAAACTAAATAAAATCGAAACTGAAAAACTGTATTGAAATTTTGGGGGTGTTCTTGGTGTATTGGAAAGCTCTAGGTGATTCAGATTTAATAGATTTTATTTCACAATTTTCAGAGCTAAGGTGTGGAAGATATTTCTTTTTCAGTGAATTTTGTCACTGAATGTTCAAATAAATTGCAAAAATTGGGTTTGGAAAGAAAAATCAGTTGAGCTCTCAATGTGTTCACACCAGGGCCAATGTCACAGGCTACACTAGTAGTTGTTATTGCAGGCAGTACTACTGCCTACTTTTTTTTTCCTTATCTGCCCTTGGCCTGATCCATCCTTTTCTGAAAAAAGATGGGTGTTGCCCAGACCCACTTTGCACCCCATGTTATGTACATTTTGGGCCTGTAGTGGACTCTAGGTCTCTATAGAATCTGTTACAAGCCCAAAACGTGCATAACAGGACCCGAAGTGTGCATGGGCAGCACCGAGATGTGTCTGGGCAGCGCCCAGACACATTGTGATGGGCAAAAGAGCAGTCAGGGGAAAAAAGAAGCTAACAACTATGTGCACATATAAAGTGGGGTCATTAGCATCTGCTAAAGTGTTTAAATACATATATTTGACAGTGACCATTTGATCCTCTACTGATGTAAAGTACAAGTTAATCTGCCAGGTTTAAGAATTGTTAATCCATCATCCTTGCATGATGAGCCACAACTGTTATTCCAGATCTCATGCATGCACATTTCTACCAGATATTGTGTGTGAGATGTTAGATCTTAATAGATCCAATATGCAAACCACAATAAGTAATTGTCATCATAAGAATGGGGGTTTAGCTTAAAATTTTGTCAATTTTTAAAACATTTCTATCAAGCTCAGAAAGTTTTTTTATCATCAAGAATCTAGTTATCATTTACAAAGTAAGCACATAGAGAGTTTCTTTCACAAAGTGAGCGATTTTGCCAAGATCTTGAATTTCTTTTTGTTTTTGTTATAGTCTTAAAGAAATAGCAAAGTTTTAAAGTTTTTATTACAGGTCCTTTAAGGCTATCAAAGGACCTTGGACCAAGAGGCATCCAAACACTTGACAAAGGAAGAAGTCAAAGGAAACAATGGAATTTATGAAGGTGAGAGAGGGTGATGTGCAACGTAATAAATACGATGGCCATTGCATGTAGCAATGAATTAGAATTCCAAAGGTTACTTGGACATCACCTAGTTTGGGGAGAAGGTCAACATGCCAAACATATTCTAATATTTGTAATTTGGATGAACGATGATTTGAATAATGAGGTGTTTAATAGAACCCCAAGATCTCAATTCCTTCTGATGATGTGTTAAATTAGGATGGGGTGTTAGGGTGCATATGAAATAACATGAGCCACACTCATCCCTTTGTGACTATTTTAAAAACTATTTTATTCTTGGAGTATTCCACAAAAAGTTTTAGATTTTTTTTTAAAAAATGATGATAATTTTTTTAAGTGATTTTTAAATTCACACCTTTTTTGGTTAAATTCACACCTTTTCTTCGCGCGTTCGATTATATGCAGATTAAATTTGAGTGTGTCTGCCCCACCCCCCTTAAACAATACGTGCAACGCAATAGGAGATGGAGTTCGCGACGTGGCAAGAGCTAATCGAAAATCTCAGTAACAATTACGAACAAGAAGGAGTGGTCATCACCATCAAGACAAGCAAGGAGAAGCGGGTGGTCATGAAGTGTAATTGAGGCGAGGAGTACGTCAACATGTTGAACCTGACGGATGAAACCTGCCAAAAGGAGACGCACACAAGGCAAACTGGTTGTGAGTTTGAGATCGTCTGTTCGTCGGTGAAGGGTGTCTGGGCAGTCCGTAAGATCTCAGGCAGCCACAACCACGAGCTTGGTGGCAACCTAGCAAGCCATGCAGTGAAGTGCCACTTAAGCGAGTTAGAAAAGGTTAAAGTGCAAGCGCTCGATGGGCAAGGTTTGGCGTCAAAAGACATTCTTTACATCCTCCGTAAGGAGTTTGCAAACATCCACTCAACGGCCAGGGAGATCTACAACGAGCTTGTTGTTGCTCGAGTAGAGGAGTTGAGAGGCCGTAGACCCATCGAAGCTCTAGTGGAACTAATCTCTTGTTTTAATTACTTCAACAAGGTGCGGCTGGTGGAAGGTGCCGTTGACTGCATGTCTTTATGCATCAGTCATCAGTTAGCATGTGCCAAATGTTCGGCACAGTCTTCCTTCTAAACTGCACGTACAAGACCAACAAATTTGGCATGCCTCTGCTGAACGTGGTTGGCATCATGTCAACCTATGCGATGTTCAACATTGGCTTCGCCTTCTTGCACGCGGAGAATGAGGAAGCATACGCTTGGGTTCTGGAGTAGTTTTCTGAGGTCGTGACTCCAAAGTCCTTTGCACGGACTAAGAGTTGGCCCTAATGAATGGGATTGCACGAGTCTTCCCGGGCTGCCAACAACAGAGGAATCCTCTGTTACTGGCACATCAACAAAAACATTTTTGTTAATTGCAAGACACGCTTCTCCAATGTTGAATGGTAACAATTTATGGAGCGATGGAATATGTTTGTCTCCAGCATGTTGGTCGAACTGTTCGATGCGGCTCTTGGTGCATTCAAGGAGACCTATTCGGGAATCCATCTAGTTGCCTGGCAGTACGTTAACACGACGTGGATGCCTCACAAGGAGAGGTTTGTTGCCTGTTACATTGACAAGTTTCCCCACTTTGGCAGCGCCAATACCTCGAGGGTGGAGGGAAACCACCACGTTATCAAATCGTATCTCCGTGTTAGCACTCTTCACCTCTTGACGCTAATGAAGCGGTTGGGTCTCAAGCTGGCCAATCAACGTGTGGAACTGAATGTTGTGATTGAGAAGCAAAGGGTGCATAAAACACATCGGTTTGGCCATAGCTACTTCAAGGACTTGATCTACAAGGTTTTCGATTTCACTCTGGACAAGCTTCTGCAACAACTTAAGCATGTTGAAAAGGGGGGACATGAGGACCAACCATGCTTTGCACGGTTCACGAAATCGTGGGGGTTGCCCTGTCATCACTACATTCACAGCTGTTTGGAGACTAAACCTTCGATTCCCTTGCAGGACATTCATGAGCAGTGGCTATTGGACAGAAACCCCCTGATCCTTCCAAGTGTCAATGTAGCTGCGCCGCCACACGAACCGGCGTCACCACGAAGTTTATTCATGCAGACGATGACGACTACCCTACAACAAGTACTTGATAATTGGAATCCTCGAGCATGCAATTTGATTGCCCGCCTCAATCAGGTCCTGGATATGCCTGATGTTCAAGTTCAAAAGCCCTTGGTTGTGGTCAAGAAACGCGGCAGACCTGCAGGCTTTAAGAATAACACAAACACGACCAGAAACAAGTCTCACTTTGAATACGTAGAAGGACGCAAGTGTGGGGTCTGTGGTCAATCAGGGCATAATTCGAAAACTTGCCCGCATAAGTAATTGAACTGATAAAGGAACATATTCTTAAAGTTTAATCTGCATAAAATCAGACGCGCAAAGGGTGTGAATTTAACCAAAAAAGGTGTGAATTTAAAATTTTCTTAAAATTAAACAATGTTCAATAAAACTAGATTACAATTAGATAAACTAATTGCAACGGACATGATTTTTTCATAGTGAGGTTTATTAAGAGCACAATTGCAAATAGGCCCTACTTTTTAAAAACTACTTATTTCAACTCAATAATCTAAAACCTATAAAGCCAACCACACAAAATTAAACTAATCAAAAGGAAAAATTTTAAAAATTGTCACAAACAAACAAGTTTTATTTCAAAGGATAGTTCAACCTTAACTTTGCTATAACTTTGAACACCATCATCCTTATTTTATTGTGTTTAACACAACCTATACACTTTTGAAAACTGTTGTGCAAAGATTAGAGGCTTAAAAACTTCTAAATTTTTATTCTTTGGATTACAGTAATTAAAGTAACACCCAATTTCAATAATAAAAAAACATCTTCAACTCAATCTTTTGTTCAAAAGAAAGCCTTAAAATATATACATAATCGGTTAATAATTAATTATTATATATTCACACTTCTTTGATTTCTATTTCTTCTTTTTTTAAACAAATTTTTTTTCCAATAACTATAGGTGGCATCAACCCCATACTGATAACCACCATCACCCCAGTAATTTATTTGGGTAGTTAGGTCCTCGTAGCTTGAATCATAGTGCTTACCTTCATGGTCGACCAACGTTTCTTCCTTCTTGAAACCTTAATGCGAATTAACAACCACACTTTAGAATAACATGTGATCTTTTACCGCCCCCAACATGGGTGTGTCTCCCTCCTTTTGAACAATTCATTAGACAACAAATGGTTCATTTTCAAGATTCCATTTCAGAGTGTTTGCACCATCATACCTTTTCTAACATGCATTCTAACAAGATATTTGAAGCCCATCATGCTTGATTTTATCATGTTTCAACTTTGGGGATGGCACTTAACTTATAATTCAACCAATATTCCAATCCTCTTGATTATTTTCCCCAATTTTTTGCATAGCATTTCAAACACAGCTCGGACTACCACATCCTTCTATTGCAGGCTTCCCCTAATGTGTCTACAAACACCCCATTGACCCTATGGGTATTCACTTCTTACATTTTGTCCATGGCAATGAACACATAAGGATCCATAATGCAGTTTGTGACACCTTTGCCACCATTGCACGAAATGTTAGCTTCCATGTGGGATGAAGACAACTATAAATGTTTCTCTCAACCATTCTCAATTCCTCTTATCAACGAGTTGACATTGTGCTCACCAAAGATGGAATCCGCACTTTAGCTGACGTTGTCATAGTTAACGTTGTCATAACTAACTCAATGTGTGCAAATCTACTTCTTATACAAGTGTGCCAATGCTATTTGAAGCCTACAAGGCCAAAAGGCCCTCCCCCTTTCTGTTTTGGTTACTTTTTTTTGGTAAAATATTTCAATTACATTGCAAAAGATGTAAGTATCCTCCATCTTAAGTCGAGCAGTAATGGTAAGCCTAATTACTTTCCGACTTCCAACCTTCAGAACACATCCCCCATCTCCATAGTTGACCTATTACAAGCCGTTAGTTGTTGAGATGGAGAGTTTTTGACATCTGGTTTGTACTAACTTGATGCCCTTTTAAATTATCCCTTGTTTTTAATTCCTATATACATTTTTCAAATATGCGGTGTGTTTTATTAATAAAGCTTTACAAGGTTTTGATGATTTGCATGGATATTCTCATGTTGACTGTGATTGTCTATGGGGTACAGTGTTTTCACATATCAGCTGCATATTGTTACATGAGAAAAAACCAGTATTGGCTGGTTCCTGGTCTGGTTTTGGGTAAACAGACCAGTAGGAGCAAGGGTTTGTTTTCAATTTTGTGATGTACTGGCGATCATCCACAAGAGGAATTAGCCAAATGTGGCTATGTTTTGAAGACCTACATTACTGGAACCTATTGTGTAAATATGGAAGTTTCATATAAAAAAATTTCTCTGAAATGTGACTTCTTCAGCACAATTTTTTCACAAAAATCCTTTGTATGACCACTCTGGATTTTTCTTGTCACCAAGAGGCAGGAAGTTGCCAATCAATGACACTGGTCTGAGCCAAGTACCGAAAGTTATTAGCTTATTACCTTCTTCTCTATGAAATATCCTAAAGAAAACATCACATCAACAATCAATGCAGTCCAGTAATGCAGGTCAGATCAACTGAGAAGTTTGGGAACAAATTCTTGTGTGGAAAGTGTGTGGAAGGGAGGTGATACAGAGATTGTTTGTGCTGCTTCAAGAAGCACAAGATGGGGGACACCAGCATCTAACAGGCTCCAGCAAGAAATTTGTTGGTTCAGCCCAGAGATCATATCTCTGCAAGATTTCAGGATAAAATCTTGGCTCGAACTGGAACCAATTTGTGGGTGACAAACTGAAGACCTAGATGGACTCTATGTTATTTATTTTTTAAGCAGCTTGGATGTAACTGAGGACACTTGCTTGCATATCAATATAATGAATTTCCAAAATGATCATAAATTCTTTAAAAAAAATTAAATTAAAAATCAGAAGACATTTGTTTTGGCAAATTTTTATCACTTGGTGACCAAAAAAATCCAGTCTGACTTGTACAAAGGATTTTTTGGTGAAAAAAATGCACCAAAGTTGTCAGATTTTGAGGAATTGTTTTTTGTGAATTTGTCATATTTAGAGAACACATCACCAACAATGTTTTTTTTGCTTTTTTCCCAAATTGTGAAGTAGGTGGGTTGGCAATCATGTACAAGAGGAATTAGCCAAATTTGATGAGAGGATAAAGTGGGAAGTAGAATTTTTTTAAGATTCCTTATATTATTTGACAATTTGTTGAATCAATTCTCTAAATATGGTGACTTTAGATTATCTTTGTCATAATATGATTATCCTTTGTACCTTTTGTACCTTCCTACTTTTTCTAGTCAGGTCGCCCCCAAAAAAACATAACACTGGTCACCAATATATATAATATGGTTCTTTAAAAAAGTTAACTTTCTTCTCTGACCTGTATAGCCAAATGTGGCTAATTCTTCTTCTTGTGGCCAATTGTCAGCGTGAGTCACATCACAAAATTGACAAAAAGAAAACTCCAGTGTACAATTCTTTTTGTTTACACTTTGGAAACCAATATAAAATTCTGCCACTTCTAGTTATCATTATATCAGGTGACTTTAAGAGTGTACATGTCCTCAAACAACATGCTCCTTGAGGACAACAACACAACAATTTTTTCAAATTCTTTTTCCTACTGTCAATATGATAAACATTGTTTTCATCAAAGTACAACAACAAGATATCTTTCAGAACTTGATCACATGTGACGGCTATTGGGTTTGTCTGAAAAAAAGTTACACATTACTTATGAGTTCAACTCAACTGCGGGCGGGCTCCTTCCTCCTTTTGCCAAACTATCTCTGTAAGTATGTTGTTGTGATTGTAGTGCTGTGTTTGGCGTGTGCTTTGTTTGTCACCAATACAAGTGTCCGTCCTGGCATGTGTTTTGAGCTGCCAACTCCAGTTGCAGCACAGTCCAGACTGAGGTATGTCACTTTGTCAGAATTCTTTAAAGGAGACACACTGGTATGCATGTAGTACCCGTGTCGGGCAGTTATTACAAACATGAATATAGACAATATATACACCCTCAGCGGTTATCAGGGTGGACCTTCCAAGGATTCATCATATAACCATGATTCTCAAAACATCAAAGGAACCAGTTCTGATACTTTAGAGAACCAACCACTCTTCTCAAAGTTTTTGACAAACATAAATTGACTGCCTCAAAACCGTGGCCACAGTGAACCAGCACCCACCAGCGCACCATGAAGGATGAATAGTAAGTGGTCAGGAAACAATTTTCTGTTGGGTTTCAGTTCCCTATCGAACCATGGTGGTTACCTCACTTGCTTTTTTTCCCACCTACCTACTAACAACCCACAAACAGGTTGTCATTAGGTAGGTAGTAAAAACAGCCCTTACCTATGTATAAACCATCTACTTACCTACTAGTTACCTATTTTCCTACCTATTTATCTATATGTGAGACCTATTTCTTATGGAATTGGTTACCAAGGCAAAACCAAAGATTAACTCAGTTGAGGTTCATTCACAACTGACTAGTAACGGACATCCAGTGGATGGTGCGCTGGTGGGTGCTGGTTCACTGTGGCCCAAAACCGCCGGTTCTTTGATTCTGATTCATTCATTTATTTATTTATCTATTTATTGTGCAGAGAACTCGAACTGGCAGTGAATCTCCCATTTGGAAATCTTAGAGAAAATTGGAACTGCACAACACTGGTATATACAATTGATGTACATATATGTACCCCAAGTTTCATGCTATCATTATACCCAACCAAGGTGAACTCCTGCAATACCCCATGAGTGTGCATCTAGAGTCTAGACTCCTGTTATTCTGCTGTGTGTATGTAGAAGAATCAACAGAAGTGTAACTGAGTGTGTGTGTGTGTGTGTGTGTGTGTGTGTACCTATGCAAAGACTAGGTGGCAAGACTAGGTTGCACTGTGCTCATGTGTGTTGTGTCTTTGCTCCAGTTTTGCATTTGAAGTTGTTGAAATTAGACCTTGAGCCTTGAGAGAGGAGAGCATCATCTATCTCCTGGAACAACTGTGTCTCTACACTAGCGTTAGACTTGCTTTGAAGCTCATTATACAACCTGGTCATGGTGTGGGGACAAAGTTCAAGACCAGACCTTGATGCTGAGATGATGGTGATGATGATTATGGTCACAGTTGCTGTTGTTGTATCCCCTCGAACTTCATTTCACAAGTTTTTTCTCGATCACTTGGATCAGTACTAGAGTTGCAAGTACACGTTTGGTTTTGAGTGAAATCCCTTCAGCTCCTCATGTGTGCTTTGTTTTTTCTTCTCTATCTATTGACTTGGGTCCTCAAGCTTCGTTTCCTTTGCCAAGGCTCCTGAGCTGCTTTTGCATTGCAGCTAGGTGTTTGAATCCTGCAATCTTCTTGTTGCTTTTGCTTTAGCTGGTTTTGCTCTAGGTTAATGTGATCGCGATTTGCGAAAGTCTGGAACTCTCACTCCCACTAGACTCCTGGAGCTCTTGAACCAACCAACCCCGTGGCCAGCTTGCGTTTTTAGATTTGCTTATGAGCTGTTGAAATCTCTCCTTTGCGCTCCACGAGCAGCTTGGCTCTACCTCGTACAAATTTTGCTACTTGTAACTGCAAAGATGTAGAAATTGGACGTCTAAGTCTTCAAGCTCTGAAAGAATGTGCAGCAGCACTTGCTCACCCCCAATTCAAGGAAAGCAATTCGGGCTCAGAAGCGAAGCTGTTCAAGCTGCCAGTGGATCATCTGCCAAAAGCAGCTGCAATTATTCGAGACTGACAAGCCCAGCTTGACGTAACTAGCCAGCTTCTAGTATGTGAATATTGTCATGAGACGGGCATGGATGATCATGAGTTCAAGCTGGTACTACAAATCTGTTACGAAGGTAGTCAGGTTAGTAGGCGAAGAAGAAGCAGGATCAGTGCTCAAGATTGTGCAGCAGGGACGGCACACTAGCAACAGCTGCTGCATCTGCAGCAGCATCATCATCGATAAGTACTTTCATGTTCACCAGCTGCAGCAGCTAGTCGTCGACCCGCGTGGGCTGTTGTAAAAAAGGTGCCTGCATCACGTCCTGCATCGACACTAGCAAAGACTTCATGGCAATAATTTCGTACTTGCAGCAGAAGAGATCAGCAGCACTACTACAGCTTCTAGTACTATTCTTTCTGATCATCTTCATCATCGCTGGTTGCAATACTGGGTTCAGTAGTTGTGGCTGCCTCAACAAGAGTTCTTGCTCGAATATTGAGGTTGCAGCCAAGCAGACAATAGGTCCAGAACAAAAGATTCATCATCCAGTTCTGCTCCGATCCGACGACTCCTTGCTCAAGAGAAATGTAGAAAAGCTGAGCCGGAGCTCCATCAATGCAGCGCAGATCATGATCAACCCAAGCCGGAGTCCACGGACAGTACATGAGCAGCCGCAGATCATGATCGACCCAAGCGGGAGTCCAAGGACAGTACATGAGCAGCGGCGGATCATGACCAACCCAAGCTGGAGTCCACAGACAGTACATGGCCAGCGGCAGATCATGATCAACCCAAGGTCTAGTCCACAGCTGACAGTATATGAGCATCGACATGCAGTGCCCAAAGAGATGCTTGTCCTACAACATAGGAAATTACTGCGCACGGGTAGTACTGCGACGCCGTCCTGCTCGATGGCGGACCTAAGCATTACGCAGGGCTTGAGCGGTTACAGCAACGGCATCCCGGCGTACACTGTACAGATTGTAAACTTGTGTTTGAATCCCAACTGCCAACTGAGTAACATACATGTGGCGTGCGAGGAATTCTCGTCGGCAAGACCGCTGGATGCGCTTGTGTTTCAACGCCTCAGTTACAACGATTGCTTTCTCATGAACGGGGCGCCTTTACGAGCTGGAGAAAGCGTGGCATTCGATTACGCCAATTCTTCAGAGTATCCCATGTATGTGATTTCTGCAGACGTTGGACCTTGTACTCCTTGATCATGCAGCTTTGCAACTCGTCAAATCTCCCCCAAGTCCCAGGCTGCGGCAGATCATCTCCGGTAATAGAACTCGTGCTTGAGCTGCACTTCTAGAAAATATTCTCACGTAGCTCTCATCTTCTGTACATTCTGTTTTGGTTTCCAACCAACAATCCCTTTTTGCAATCTTCTTAGACCACCCCCATGTATGTGATTTGATGTGCAGAAGTGAAAGACCCAAGTGTACATCTTGATGCTCCAACTGATCAGATGATCTTCCTCTAGCTGATCATTCCCAATTCTCATGCTCAATCCTAGAAATCTCATGTAGCTTTCATCTTTCAGCACTGCAGTTTTGTACATTCTGTTTTGGTTTCCAAACCACAATCCTTTTTGGGCAAAAGCATCTTTGGGTGTTACTATTAGGAACATGACATTCTCATTTTCCTAGAGCCATCAAACTTCAGAAAAATATAGGAAACACTTAAATAAGGATTTTCATTAGAGTTTTTTTTTGATGAATAAGTTTACTATTCTTTTGCAATCTTCTTCTACCCCATGTGTGTGATTTGATCTGCAGAAGTCAAGGAGATTGTACACCTTGACATTGCAATTGATCAAATTTCCCCTGGGTTGATTGATCAACCCTAAATCTCATGGATGCTTTCATCTTCCAGCCGGCACTATTTTGTACATTCTGTTTCCAGTTTCCAATCCTTCCACATGATCAAAACAGCTCATGTGAAATGCTAATCTGGTCCTTGATGGCAGCCAGGTTTGCTTGCTGCTGGCTACAGGACCTGGTTAAAGCTCAAGCTCAAGCTCAAGCTTTAACCCTTAGTTCCAAGAAGACATGTAGGAATCTGTAGCCTTAGAATAGTGGTTTCTGTCTGTCTGAAGCCTGCATAGCTACCTACAAACCTATCCTTACCTTTTATATACCTACCTATAAACCTACCCTTTCCCTCTTACAAACCTGCTACATCAGACCTCCCAACCTACTTGGCAACAAATGGAGTGGGGTGGTTTGTACCTCCCAACCTCCTTGGCAAAAAAAGGAGTGGGTGGCTTGTACCATTAAAAGATCGTATACTTTGATTGTAACTCCTTTTCAAATGCAAACATATTGGTTTTGGATTTGTAAATCTAAGGCGCTTGTCTTTTTACAAGTTTAAATTTGCTTGCAACAGAGTGCTATGATCATCTATAATTATGTTGCTGCTCATTGAGATCTTGTATCAAATTTTATTGCAATGCATGCAGACAATTTTTTCTAAAATTCAGTTCAAGTCTATTGATTTCTCTCTACTATGGAATGACGTAGCTTTTGTTTGGTCCTGCATTTTGAGGAATGTTCCACAAGGTGTTGGTGTGAACTATTGATTTTCTCTCTACTAAATATGTGTTAAGTACATTTGTTTATTGGTTGTGCTGTGCAAGGGAGAGACTACAGAATGATGTAGTTTTCATTTGATCCTGCATTTTGGGGGATTCAACTAGAACCATGTAGTTTTCATTTGGTCCCACAGTTTGAAGAATGTTGGAACCGTGTAGTTTTCATTTAATCCCATATTTTGGGGAATGTTGGGACAATCTAGTTTGCATTTTGTTCCAGATTTTGAGGAATGTTGAAACCATGGAGTTTTCATTTGGGCCCACATTTTGAGGAATGCTGGGACATTGTAGTTCTTATTTGGTTCCACATTTAGAGGAATGTTAGATGATTTGTCACTGTGAGACTTGAGTTCATTTCTTTTGCTTCCAGTGTTTGCTCATGTTTCTTTTATGTTATATGGTGTGTAAAGTATTGGGTTCAAGATTCCTTTCAAAGACTTTTTGCCAATGTGGATAGGCTCCCTAAATATATCTTACAGACATTTCCAAGCTTAATCTTTGTGCCATAAGAAGAGCCCATTCAATAGACTGAATGTTGTTCCTTATGGATCTTGGAGCTAAAGTTGCCAAAGAAGACATGGTTAGGATTCATGAGAAAGAGATGACAATGGAGTTGCAAGTTTGTTGATGGATGATTGGATCTTTTCGGTGATTGCAAAGATATAAAGGGCCAACATATATGGGTCAAACTAGGGACAAATAAGGCTTAAATTATTTTGTCATGAAGGTGTATAATGGCAATTTCTTAGTTAATAGCTTATTACATTAACTGTCTTGTCAGAAAATTAGCTCCCTCTGTAGAAGAGCTTCAAGACATGAAGCTCCCCTTGAGAAGATTATTTGTATAAAGCTTCGTAACAAGTCAGGTTGGGGAATTATGTAATATGGAATGGTCAAGCCCCTGCCCATTATATTGGGTGGG
>Ga0116231_10009858_pt1 | contig 15769 bp, 17 predicted proteins | sample S1TSphgellanicum_2_FD_89695 | JGI IMG/M metagenome (GOLD analysis project Ga0116231, IMG submission 89695) | Host-associated microbial communities from peat moss isolated from Minnesota, USA - S1T2_Fd - Sphagnum magellanicum MG | ecosystem: Host-associated > Plants > Peat moss > Unclassified...
GGGGCAGTAGGAAAGGGCGAGGTAGGAGGGGAAGAGGTGTTGATGGGTTGTTGTTTGTAGTTTGGGTGATTTTTTTTTTTTTTTTTTTTTTTTTTTTTTTTTTTTTTTTTGGGTAAAAATTAGGTCTCCAAACATGGACATATATTTGTTTTATTTTTTACATAAGGGGGTATGCATTGTATGTGTGAATAAGTGAGAGGGTTTACCCACATTATTTTCCAACGGAGTCATTTGATTGGCCCATCACCAATATTTTTGGAATGTGGGGGGCACTCCGAGATAAATTCAATACTCATATCACAATACCATAGTTAGATGATGGGAAAAATTATAATTTCAAAATTTTTAGAAGTGAATTTATTTTTTGAAAAAGAATTAATTATTCATTTTGTCAATGTGGAAACTAACCCTAGTTACGGTATTCGATTCCTCTAGTGTATACATTCTGATTTTGGTTTGTCTGAGCTCCAATTTTTCTAACATTTTGATTTATATATATATATGTGTGTGTTTCTCTTGACATCATAACCCTGAATCCTCTAACCATAATTACAATCACATCCACTTCAACAACCCTAAACCATGTATTCAATAATTGTCATGAAGTGGAAAAAATAAAATTAAACCATACCTAAATATTCTAAAACATTTTTAAAAAATATTCAAAATCTTACTTGAAATGACAATCAAAGTTATAAAATATAAAATACCCAAGACCATATGTTCTCTTCAAAATCAATACCTAGGCAACACTAATTGATACCCTTAGGTATGTGCTTTCCCCTATACAAAATAACTCCGATGTAACATTAGCAAAGATATAGTTCAAAACCTCTTCAGTTGGTCCAAGGAAACTTAAATAGAAGTTCAAATGGAGGGGTTTTATATTTTTATCATGGCATTGAGGTCACTTACAATGTGACCACAAGTTGAAAAGAACAAGCCTTGGGCTAGTTCACCAACAAATTATATTTGTAAATTGAATATCTTTTAATGGGTTTACTTATTTCCACAACACTTCAAAACAATCAATATATTGATTTTGGAGCCACACATGACATCATCACATGTTTAGAAGGAAAACATTAGCATCTTGTGCAAATTTATATATTGACTCGTAAAGTTCACTTTTTAAGACACTTTTTTTCTTCACTTGCAAGGAAAATGAGAGATTGTGTTTTAGTGTTCAACTAATGTTTTTTAAGGGGAAAAAAGAAAAGGTGTTTCAAATGTCTCAATTTAGAATCAATTCACTAAGTATTGAAGATTGAATTTGAGACTATCCATTACTTGTTGAAGTGTATTAGCTCGAATAAATTCATAGCTAAAGTCGCTTACCATCATGTTATAGTTATTGGTTGGTGTTGTTTTAAATTTTGATTCATCGTAATACCATAATAATAATGGGAGTGTGATTTGATAATCCAAAGAATTGCTCAACATGTATTGATGAACAAATTGGCAAAAGGGCATGTGTATTAACTAAATGGATATTATATTTTAGTCTTTGTAATGGATGAATATGATAAATATCATCACAACCCATTCCCCACTTGTTACATATATAACAAAAAATAGAATCATTGCTTGGATAATACAAGCATATATAGTTTTAAGTTGATTAAGTTTCATGAGAATGTGCTGACTTTCATTCATAAGTTTTCCAAGAGAAAAAAGGTTACTTTAAACTGCACATAGAATTAGTTCTCAACATGTTAAGGGCTTTCAAAACTTTTTGGGAAAATATATTCCGAGCGTTTTTTTTTTTGCAATGCAATGAGGCAGGTATTATGAAAGTATTAATCTTGTGTTCAATAAAATCAATTACAAAATCAACCTACCAAAATGCAAAAATAAATTATGGGTTGTGGGTCTTTGATAATAGATTACTTACTAAAATCAGTGTTTTCAACTCCCTATTATGCTTTGTAGAAGCATGAAGGCATGGATTTTTTTGGTGATATCAATCAAGCTCGTACTGCAAATCCTGTGAAGTCTCTTATCTCACAGTTGAAGAGAAAGCTGGCGTTTCAGTTTTACCGTCTAAAGTCAGTAGCGCTTTGTAAAGCTCTGGACGCCGATCTCTGAAGACACCCCAACTGTGACGCTTAACCTTGATTTGGTTCAAATCAAACTTAGCCACCAATACTGTGTCGCTCTTGCCATCTGCTGACTGCACTATCTCACCAGTTGCCCCTGCAATAAACCGCCTGAGAAATTCAGATGTGCGTTCAATACCACAGATGACCCACCCACACATTCCACACTCATAAACCTCTTCTTTCATAATCCTCAGAAGTCCTATTGCTTGTCAGCAACCTTACAGGCTCCAATACATAACTAGAAGCGCTAGAAAGGTGAAGTACTATTAAGCAACATCAACAGAGCGTGGGAAAATTTCCATCCTTCCAAAGCCCATCAGGACCCATACCCAAGAGGTAAACAAACAAACTGTGTTCTTGATACCTATCTCATGGTTATTTACCTGCTATGAATGATGTCCCATAGAAAGTAATTTTGCTTGGGCCATGTTCTGTCTGTATCACTTCCTGACCAACCCGATTGGATGCAACCAGTGGTACCTATTTCAAACCTCCCAAGGGAGAACATATTTTATCAGTGTGATCTGGGTTACAAATACATCACGCTGATCAAATATCACAACTGATGTGTTGATGCTGATAAAGCCGTAAATGAAAATGCTGACTGCACATACCACATTAGCACCAGCATGCCCCTGCATAACTCTTCGCCAGTGTGCACTTGAATCCAAGCCTGCGTCATGTGGTTCAGTGCCAATCGCAGTTGGATAGAACAGCACTTCGGCTCCCATTAAGACCAGGGCCCTTGCCATCTCCGGAAACCACTGGTCCCAACAGATTCCTGTGCAAATTTCCTCTAATCAAAACTCAAGCTGCAAGCCAACAAAAGATTGGATGCTAGGACCTCAGAAGGAGTAGCTGTTTGACCTGCCTTCTGGTCAGCATGTGGCCATGGTTTCCACATTCTTCAAGCTCTACAAATGTGAATTTTGCTGAGAAGGAGTTGGAATCAACAAATTACAACCTACCTATGCCAATTGTAGCAAACTTGGTCTTGAATACCTGCACACCACACACAAAATGCTTGTACTCTAGATGAGAAATGTGCCCTATCAAAAAGAAATTAGCAAGAAACCCAACTGCATAATACCCATACTCACATTCTCTAAAAAAAATCAGCTCATTCAGAACAAACTGTTGTACTGTTGTTACAGGTTTGTTTCACTCAAGTCAAACAATTTTCATGGCTGTAGCAGTCCCATGCTACTGCTGCTGAACCAATTCCTGAAGGTGAAACAGGAAAAAAGGGTTCTTTTCCATCACATTGAATCTCCTGAAACCTGTGCACCAACTGAAACCAAAAATGGTGGAACCTGAAAGTACCCTCCAATATCAGCATGATGTAAAAGGAAGGTGGAAGATTCTTTCAGTTTGCAAATAACAAGCACTTTACTGAAGGGGACAAGCACTTTTACTTACAAAAGAAGAAAAGAATCAACCTTGAAGCCAGTGTCACCAGGGTTGAAGTAGAATTTCTCTTGATAGCCTGCAACATGAAGGGTCAACCTGCAAAAGATAAGTGTACTGGGAGAAAGAGAAGTTACACATGACTCTGAATTGGCATGTTACATCTCTTCCCAAGACTACTGCAAAACATTACAGCACAAAACACACTCACAGAGGTTTGCATTTGCAACAGGTTCAGCCCAATTGTTACTGACCTGGTCCATCTGGGATGTGGGATTTACGATACAAGCCAAGATCAGTGCCATCTGCATCGATGAGCACAATGGAGTTATAATGTGCATTGTTTGCTTCTTCAAAAAAGCTCACTGGAATGACGACCCCTAGCTCCTTTGCCAGCCTTTGCATCCTGCTTACTTGCCACAGCATTCTGGTTCAGATTGCTGCAATACAATATTGCTGCTATAACATCAACATGAATGAGCCATGAAATTCCTAGGTTTCACTGCAAGAAGGAAGGAATCTGTGCCTGCATGTTGGATGACAGTCCCATGCAAAAAAGTACACAACAAAATTCACCACGATTTCTTCCTTCCTCTTACAATAAGCCAAAATTCAGCATATCAACTATGGGTTCAGTAAGATAGTTTTTGCCTTTGGATGGTGGGATGGCCTTCTCGAGGACGAGCTCGTGCAAAGAAATCTTCTCGCTGGGCCTGACAGAAGTAGTACCCTTCAAATAGCTCCTGAGATAAGAATTTCCACAGGGTATGCAGTATCACCCATGGCAGAGATGCTCATCATTATACCCCCTTTCCATAACTACTGAACAGCGAAGATGGACAAAACCAGAGGCAAAAACTTCAAGAGAGTGCACCAGGACACAGAAACAACAACTACAGAAAAACACCTCTCATGTCTCTGTACAGTCAAACTAGAAAATCTATAGACCCAATGATCTGTGTCAAGCTTGCATCAGGTTCAAAAGGGTCTAGAGAGGAATACGGTGCACAAACACATACCTGAATGAGAACAATGTTTGCACCTTTGGAATGCGCTTCTCGAACCATCCTGCAAAAAGAAGAAGACATGTTCAAGGTTTGGGGTCAAGTTTGGTGTTGATCTAATCTTTCTTTTCGTTTCGTTTGTTCGCTTCTTTCATTCATTCTTTCTTCCACCTTACAAAGAAAGATTCCTGAGCTCAAGATTGAAGAAAGAGTTGCAATGGCAACAACAATAGCAACAACAACTCTCTTCCACCGACTTCCCAGTACAATTCCAAAGCTTTCACTGATTAGGTCTCAATGAGAAAGATTTGCACCCCCAAAAGAGAAAGAAAGAGCTGTTCAGAGATATTGTCTTCTTGGTGGGCACCAGATTCAAGACAAATGAATACAGAGCTCCTTCTGCCAAAGTGGCCACAAGAAGAATTGAGGGAGAGGCAACACCACCCACTTCTCTGCCTTCGCCACATTTGTATCGACATCATCAGTGCAAGTGAACTGCAGAGCTGCCACGGCCACTATCCGCTCTTCCTTGTTCGCCATCTCTGTGTGTGTCTGTGTCTCTCTGTGTGTTCGTCTCTCGCGCGCGCTTCTTGTTTGTTGGTTTTGTGGGCTTCCTTGCTTTTGCGCTCACAGAGCATGACAAAGATGAAAGCTCAAGAGCACTTTTTCCCTCTTTTTGGGATGTTTTTGCATTCTGTTGGGCATCAACCTCCAATGTCTGCGGCTATGGCCTTCAGATCACCAATGTTGCTCCAAGATTCCAGGGGGGTCTTTCTCCGCGCATCTCTCGTGCGTAGGACCCGCAAGATTGAAAGTTTCTTCGTTTCCTCGATTCCTTCTTTGTCATAAACCCTAAACCCTAAACCCCGTACCCCCTACGTAGTCTGCCACTCCCGCGTGTGAAGCCGCAGAAACGACGGTTAAGTGCGTTACCACAAATCGGGGAAACGATAACCGGCGGATCATATCACTCATACTGGTCCTCCCTTGAGCCCGCCGGTTATCATGACAACAATGATCAGCAACAAGATCACTGTTTGACGGACAAAGAGTTGATGGAAATCAAATATTTCGCTCTAGAATGTGTTTTCCATTTGTTGCAAAAGATATTTGCATGGAATGTTTCATGTTCCATCACTACAACATTAGATCCATAAATTTTAAATTATTTTATTTTATGGGTTTTTTGGTTTAATTATTTTAGTTTAGCACTTGTTTAAGTATGCAACCAATTTTTGTTGAAGGACCATGTTCTATAAGAATTGGGTTGCTTCAATGTTGTAACAGTTTTTAGGGTTTACAATATATTTTTAGTTAGTATTAATGTTGGTTGGATATTAACCTTTGAACATACCAACTCATATTAATATCAAACGGTGATATGAAGACCATAGCCAATGTTTGTGGCTACAATCTTTAGAACACCATTTTCTAATTTTCTTGGTACTAAGGTAAACACATCTATGGACGAGCACATGCCTATAAGTGAACACCCATTATGTTCAAAAAACGGCCCATGACCAATGGAACCCTAATCCTCTTAGTATTTTAATTTTTTTTATGGTCGAATGTTCGCCCATAAATTTTTGTGTTTGGACATTTACACCCTACACCAACAAAATGAACTTTTGTGTCATGTTTTTTTGTGTTCGGATATTTTGTTGTTGTGTTCGGATATGGGCGTTATTTGTGCCCAAATTTTTTTTTAAATGTTTATCCTTGAATAAATGTGGGGTTTTTGGGGTTTCAATAGTGAACCATCACAAGGAATGTTGTGTTTGGTTATAGATTATTTGAATTCATAATAAAAAAATAATGGAAGGAGGCAACAGTTGTTAGATTAAGGTTTAGTGCTCCAATGCACATGTTCCCAAAACAATTAAATTTTGTCAAAGCACCTTTAGCACAATATGGTGATTTACACCCATCAAATGCGCACTTTAGCACCCCATACAAACTTGACACCCAAACACAAAAACACATTTAAAACAAGGTTTAGGGTTGAAAGTTTCACTCTCATTCCATTTCTCTCATTCTCACCAAGCTCATTTTAAGTTAAGAATGTCAAAGCTACCAAATAGTGTGGAGGAGGAGTTGTAACATTTCTTAAAGTTCCTTTGTCCTAGTGCAATACTTTTGAAACAAGGATCAAAGGGTTTATGTTCAAGTTACAGGATCACATTAAATCAAGGAGAAAATAGGGTGAAAGTTGGGTCTGATTTTCGAAGATTGCCATCAAAACCTCAAATTCTAACCACCAAAGTAAATCTTGGTGTTGATCAAGAAAATACAATGGTCAAAGTAGAGGGGGATAGCCAAAAATGACCATCTAGAATTCAATTTCCATCAATCAAGGTAGAACAACATGCATCTCAAGTAAATCCAAGGGTGAAAGGAAAGGTAGACCAATAACTTTCAATGTTTACCCATTCTTTGAAAGATTTACCAATAATCAAGGTAGAAAAAAAGGAAAGGAAACATGAGATACGGGAGGAAATAAAGGAGCACTTGCACATTTTAATTCCAAATCCACTAGAAACATATTTTCATACCTTTGATAAACTTCACAAAAAGAAATTTTTTTGATACTTGTATTATTGGTGGATACAAAAGTCTACTAGATTTGATGCTAAATATCCAAGGCCTAAGAAACCAAAATACCAAATTACATGGGTGAATCGCACATATAAGTTTATCATGACAACCTACACAAATGTCAAAAACAAAAATTTAATGTGGGAAGATTTTCAAGGTTCTACGAACTCATGACCTCGAGGGGTGAACTTGAAGCATATGTTTTTGAAACCTACCCTAACTTAATGGACTTTGTGTGGTCTTGGGGTGATCACAAAAAGTATAAGTCATACCTTTAGTGGAAAAGGACTACATAAGCCTTTCCAATTGGAGGCTTGGGCCAAGAGGGGTTAATTCAAAATGATGTATGTTGTCCCTTGAAGGCATTAATTTACTTTCTTGGACCAACCAATAGATAAGGAAAACCAACCATCAAAAACTATATTTGCTACATTTGTTACATTTGTTACACCCATTATAAAGACATGACAAAGAACACTTGCATCAAACACACCACACACACAATGTCAAGTCATGAAAAAACACCCACCATGAACAAAGAGATCAACATGGATTGATCAAGCTCTTGAAAAAACAATGGAGGTTGTTGAAGCAACAACCCACTCCTTACAAAAACTAAGGAAGTCATGGGGGATACCACTTACTTCCTTATTTTATAAGGAGCTACAAAATGAGACCAGCATGTGTTAACGTGTGTTAATAGAGGAAGAAAACAAAACCACAATTGAGTGGACATTAGTTATGTAGGAATGTGGGTTGTCCATCACCATGCAATAGTTGAAGTTGAAGGTTGTAGTAATCACATAAACAAAACCAACGCCATTCATGGATGATGTTCCAAGAAACTCTTAATGGAAATGATTCCAAAAAAGGCATTCTAACATAATCATCAAACAAGCAAGGGATTAAAAGTTTCAAAAGCACAAGGACACACTATTGATTCTTGCAACTCCTTTTACTCCAACTAGCAGCCCTTTACCAACAACACAACTATAAGCCATACCACATTTGGAACTCATACAAAATAGGGATTCAAATGGATAGGTAAGTGGGAGCTAGGGTTTTGGCCAAGAGGGGTTCACAAATAGTTTACAACACCATACCCCGAGTCCCAAAAGTGGTCAACAATAAATTGTGTTGTCAATGTTGATGGGTTGGTTCTATCGAGGTTTTACATATTCAAAGCATAAAGATTACACAATGATTACATTCAACAATGCAAACTAAAAACATGTATGGCAATGGAAACAAAGGCATGGATGACAAGTTTCCTTTTCAAAGAATTTTAAGTTCATTTGTCAAAGACTATGTTTTAGGTGAGATCTCCCAAACAAATTGTCATTTATTAATTTTAGATAATCGTGGATCACATGTCACACTAGAAGCCTTAGAACAAACAATGGTTTTTGGTTTAAACATGTTAACCCTACCTTTGCATACTTCACATGCATTCCAACCCCTTGATGTTTCATGTTTTAAACCATTCAAAATTGTATTTAAGAAAAAAAGGGATCCGATTATGGCTAGAAGCAAATACTAAAAACCAAACAAAATTACATTTGTTGGTTGGGTGGATAGAACCTTGGACTAATCCTTGACACCACAAAACATTAGGTGTAGTTTGAATGTTACTGGAATATGGCCATTTAACCCTAGAACAAATGGATAATCACATAACACTTTCAACCATTTACACAACAACATCAACAAAAGTTTTAATGAAGAGGATGAAGGTCAAGAGGGTTAGGGTGTAGAAGATTACATACCAAGTTGGTCAAGATGAACAAGAACAAAAAACTAATGCAGAATTGTTTAACATAGCAAATATGGGCTTTACAATAAAGGCTGCAAATGATACTATAACTACACAACAAAAGGAACGTTAATACTATGTGCAAAGGCCTTGAAGTCTAGTTGAAAAATTAGTCAAAAAAAATTTAACATAGTTGAAGCAACTCAACATGAAGATGTTCCCACCTTGGTGAACCTTAATAAAAAGGCAATGCAATTTGCATAACCTGCTAGCCCTACCCCATTTACTTGTAAAACCTACACAAGGCAAAGAATTGTTAGTGGATTACTCTAAATCACATGTAGTGACTTCTATTGAATATTTGGAAATCTTGAAAAGAAAAAGCAAACAATAGTAGAAAAGCATAATAAAGCCAAGCAAAGGGAGAGGGAGGAAAATAGAGCCAAAAAATAGCAAAGGCAATGGTCACAACACAACAAGTTGTAGAGTGAATAACCAATCAACATGCAAAGGCCCAATTTGATGCAACTTGGACTACAACAACAATTAAAAGTGCAAGAAACACCTTCCACAAAAAAATTCAAATGGGTTGGTGTGCACAACCATTGGGATACCAAGGTGTGAACCTCATATTCATAATAAAGGCACAACAAGCTATTGGACATGTAGCAATGGCAAGGTAGTGAGCAAATGGGCATATTCTAACACATTTGCACCCACTAAGCTCATAATCGAATGAACATGAAGTGGGGGGAAGTGGGAGAGGATCACAATTACTGTGACTTTGACAAGCAAAACAACATGAGAAATAATAGCATCATGGAAATAAGAATAGGAATATCATAGGTGTGGAACAATTAGACTGCTAGGAAATAGTAGTAAAAGGAGCATCATGGCTTGGAACAACTGGACCACTAGGAAGCATGAACAAGAGAAACATCATAACTTGGAACAACTAGACCACCAAGAAGCATGAGCAACAGGAACATCGTGGCTTGGAGCCACTAAATTACTAAGAAGAAGAGCACGAGCATCACATAAAAACAAAAGTAAGAAGAGCATGACAAAAATCATAAGCAAGAGGAACATCACAACTTGGAGCAACTAAACTGCTAAAAAACATAAGCAAAAGGAGCATCATGGCTTGGAGCCACTAGATTACCAGTAAAAGGAGTAGGAGCATCACATAAAAGCCATGAGCAAGAAGGGGCATAACAAAGATCAAAAGCAATATAAACATTAAGGAAAACACAAGCAAAAGGAACATATTTTTAAACATGAAAAAGAGGAGCATCATGGCTTTAAAGCAATTAGACTGCTAAGAAAAAGGAGCAAGAGGAGCATCATGGTTTTGGAACAATTGGATTGGTGAGAAGCACAAGCAAAAAAAACATCACAACTTGAAACAAATGCACTACTAGGAAGCATAAGCAAGAGATGCATCATGACTTTGATTATTTTTCAAAAAAAATGAACAAAAGGAACAAAAAATCAATAGCTTGGAGCAAGAAGACCATGGAGGAAAAGGAGTTCATGACTTTGTTAGAGGAGACAATCATAAAGGTCAAAAAAGAAGTTATGGGGAGATTTTTTTTTCCAAAAGTAGAAGCATCAAGCTTCATGAAGACTAACCACTAGTGATTTTTTTTGTTTTTTCAAAAATTACCAAATGTCAAAATTTGATTTCAAAATGGCAAAATTTGGGTTTTTTTGGGATTTTAAATCACCAAATTTTTTTTAAAAATTCAAAAGAAATAAAAAATGTCGCCAATTGTTACACTAATGTTTATTAAGTTGCCAAAAACATAGGAGGTTTCAAAAATGTTATTTCAGATTTTTTAATTGCTAAATCTAGTAAATTATCTTTGGAATGATTGCCATTTTTAGCTACATGACAAAATTGAAAAAAAAAAACATTACCGCCCACAACTTTGTGTTGTTCCCAAGTGCATGTAACCTTAAACCTTAAATTGAACTTGGCTATGCCCATGGCTATTGGATTTTTTGCATTTTTTCGGGAGCATCTTGACCATGGGTTGTAAAGTGAAGGTTTAAAGAATGAAAAATTGTTTGGGCACTTTTCATTTGTGAACTGAAAATAATAGATAACGAACCCTCATACACTAGATATTGTTTGTACATGGGTGAAAAAGTTATAACCCATAGGCTACCATGTGTTTTAAACTTTTTAATATTTGACTTTTGACCCCTCTCCTTTCAAATCGCCGTATCTCATTCAAATTTACTTTGTTTTTAGTGATTTAAAGTGCAATGGGTGTGCCCATAGTAAAGGCACATTTTGTTTTTAACCACCAAAATGAAAGGAGCACTCCCCTGTATTTGAACAACCATTGAAGCACTAAATGTTCTACCATACGTGTGTTTACCCTAGTATTGAATTTTTTAAAAACTTTCAAATACTTTCATGCATTGATGAGTCAAAGGTGCACTAAAATTCATGACATGGAATCTTGAGGTTGTATTAATAGGTTAGTGTGTCAACTTGGGATTGGCCAACAATTGTTTAGATAATGTTTAAACAATGTTTATATACTTTTGAAATGATGTTGAAATGGTAAATATTTTAATAATTCTTTTGGATATGTTATATTTATTAAATTATTTTCAAATTTATTCACATGTTACATTTCTTGTGGTTTCTTAATTTGTGAATATATACTCTTTTTTTAGTAGCATGGGCCTTGGTATTAAGGTCTAAGGTTAATTTTTGGCCAATGTGTAGTAAATATATATTTATTATTGGATAAAAGTAGGATAATAGGAGTTGATGACACCTTCATGAATCATTGTGATTAATCTTGACAAGTTGATGTGATAACATAAGATTGGTAATTTTTTTTTTTGAGATAGTGTTCAACAAGAATGCTTAAATAATGTTTTTACATTGTTTTATTCTGTTAAAAAAATTGGTTAAAAGCTTAAAACATGTTAAAGATGTTTTATATTCATTGGGTTACTTTAAAACTAATCCAAATGCTAAATTAGTAAACTAAAAAAGGTGTTATATAAATATAACACAAATTTTCAATTTTAACAAATAGTTTATGAAACTTGTCAACATATAAAATTTATTGAATATTATGCCTATATTGGTTCTTATTAATGTGATTGGACCTTATTGAAATTGATATAATCCAATCATTAAATTGGCATTACCTCAATTATTCCCTACTAGGCAAGTTTTGGATACAAAGCAATGTTATTGTTAAGCCCTAAAAAATTCACCTCGTGCCTTATTCAACATAATGGGCAAAGGTTTGACCATTTCATAATAAGTATAATTTTTCAAAAAAATTGAAGTCCAACCTTATGTTAAAGGTGTTTTCTCATTTGTGAAATTCAATCATAGTTGTTTAAGTCAAAAGTTAAATTGTATTGGATCTATATGTTGGGTAAAAATTTCAAAGCATGCAATTATGATAATTTGGATTCCCACATTCACAATTAACCCAAGCCTTCATTCCAATGACCCCATTTTTGGTCCTTACCCCACACAATTGTGTTGTTTAAATGATGTTGGGGCTTTGTTATTGAATGATGTTTCACAAAACTTTCAATGGGGTTATAAGAATGACAAAACAATAAAAACACATGATTTTTTTGATTAGATTGAACCTTTTTACCATGTGTTCATCTGGACATCTAGTAAAAAAGGACAAAAAACAAATTAGTCAAAATGGTTAAGGCTTAGTCAAATTGCACATGTTGATTTGACATTCAATTAAATTAACCATATTTTCCAAGAATGATTGTTTAGTTTAACTTTTTATTACATAGGAAAATAATAGGTGGGTAGATATTCATTATGCAATTATTATTATATGAAAATTATAATATATAACCTAGTTTGACTTAGTTAGTTGTAGGCTTGAATATTAAGTCACCTAAATAGGCTTACTAACTGTTAGGCCTAGGTGATAGATTAGCTAATTAAACTAGGTTAGGTAAGTTAGGTTTATGTTAAGTATGTAAATAGGTGAAATAGGTAGGTAGATGGTCAATATACCTACCTATTTATACTTATGTCCAACCTATCTTTTGTTTATCTCCTATTACCTACCTACTTATTTACATGGTTTAACCTAGTTGCTTGTTAACTACTTTTATACCTACTTATTTACCAAATTTTGAAACTTGTAAAATGAATAAAAGGTTTCACATTGTTTATTGTGGTCCATTGGTTAAAGACTTGATTTATTTTCATGAAAATGAGGGTTTCAACTCCTTATATTTGCTACCTTTTCACAATATTTTAAATTAGGTAGGCAAGCCTTGGATAGGTTAGGTAGCATATTATGGTGTAATAACGTAGGTAGGCAATTATGTACCCTAAAAGATTTAAGTTGTTTCCAACCATTTAGTTTGTAATTGCATGTAATTGATAATCATTTGCATTTAATTTGTAACTAATGATTTTTAAAAACAATGACATGGATGACTTTTCATCCATGTAAATTGTATTAAGCCCTTTTGGTTATATACATGACCTCCTCATTGTTGTTTATGTAACTAATATGCAAGCTTAAGTAATGATATATGTAATAACATATGAACTAGGCTATCTACTTCCTTAACTAGGCTATGATATGTTAAACTACCTCTAAAACTAGATAGGCTAAGCCAAATTATCTAGATACCAAAAGCTAGGCCAATCTAGCTAGATACTTATTTAGGCTATGTTACGGTGTGTTAATCTACTTAATTATCTAGTTACTAAGTAGGTTATGCTACCTACTTACTTTAGTAGTTAGGCACTATGCGAATTACCTACCTATTTCCTAGGATATAGTTAGGCTAGGCTAGGTTACACTACCCAAATTAATAGCTAATTTAAGCTAGGAAACCTACATATGTAAATAATTACCATAGTCTAGAATACATATCAAGGTAGGGATTTACAATAGGTTAACATATGCTTACCTTAGTAGGTAACTAATGTAGCCTATGTACTTAAGCTAAGTTACCTAACTATTTCTTTAAAAAATTTTATCTTTTAAACTAAGTACCTACATAGGTTAAACTACACAATTAAGCTATGGTAGGCTACCTAATTGCATAGGCTAAATTAGTTACATACTTATTTCTTCTTCCTATTTACTTGGGCTAGGATAGGGTACCTACATACCTAGTTAGTGTAAATTATTTCCTTACCTACATACTTCACTATGTACTTAATTAATGTACATGTATCTACCTACCTCCTTACTTATCTAAGGATAGTGTAGATACATTCCCATATGGTTTACATTATTCTTCACATGCTTAAAAAAAACCCTAAAAAATACTTATTGGTTAATAATGCTTGTAAAAATGCCTTTGGAAGTAGATAGATATTGTACCTTTAGTCAATTTAGAAGCTAGGGATTGTTTTTGTTGGCCTTGCCTACCAAGGCAAGGATATTGTGTTTAGATTCATTATAGAGTATAGTAGCTTAAGGGACTTTGGCCCCTAGGTAATAGGTCTATTTTTATATGAGGAGTTTTTAAAGATGATATTTTGGCTTGTGTTGAAACTTGAGATTACTTATAGAGCTTTAATATCTTGAAGGATTTTGGTTTGTTTTAGAGGATTTTTTCAAGATTTATATTTTTGCATGGTGAAATATTTGAGTTTGGGTAATTCTTCTTTTTCCTTACGATACTTTTAAATGTAAATGGCAAGGCCCTAGTGTGACACACCCCTTTGTTCTTGGGTTATCTTGGGAATGGGGATTCTTCAAAATTTTGTTCTTAGGTAAAATGCATGTTTTGAGTTCTTGATACTTTCAAATTCTTGAACTTGGAGGGTCTTGTTTTTCCCCCAATCTTGATGATCTTGGAAGCTACCTACACATCCCCACCATTGTTGGGGGGCAAGGGGAGAGTTTTTTTGTTACCAACATGAAAATCTTGTAGTCAAATTTTGTTTAAGGAGGATTCCATAAAAAAAATATAATTATGGAGTTTTGGTGCTCAACCCAAAAAAGAAAAAGAAAAAGAAAAAGAAATTTTGTTTGGCACTTATCAAACATATTGAATAGGTTCTAAGGGATCTTCTCAATAGCCATATTATGTAAACAATGATAGATTTTCCTTTTGTGGGTTAATTGAGAAGGTGCCAAGTGCAAACAAAGTTCAACTAAAGATTTCATATTCATAAACACTTTATTTTCTACCAAAAACAAACATCACAAGAGCTTTGGGTTTCCCCAAATTTTTTGACCGAAATGTGAAAATCTCACAATGTCATTCATAGCACATCGAGTAAATTAATTGTCATGAAGCATTCAAAAGAAAATCTTTAGTGTATTTGAAGAGTACCTTGAATGTCCCTCCTAAAAGAGAGAAGGGATCTTGCACCTACTTGTTAAGAGAGAGAGAGAGAGAAATTAAACCTACCTAAAACTATAGGTGTAGGTCCTTCCCACTCGTACGGAGTAGGTGTAGCCACCATCACCCCCATACGTCCTTCCCACTCTTAAGGAGTAGACGTGTAGCCACCGTCACCCCCATAGGTCCTTCCCACTCTTAAGGAGTAGAGGTGTAGCCACCATCACCCCTTACGCCTCATGATCTTCATATGTGTTCGTGATAATGTCGGCCTCATGGTTCACGAGGACTAAAGCCTAGAGGTTGTGGACATTCCCAAAATGCCCGGCATGAAAATGTGTGACCCGGCTTGTCTCAACTAGGCCCCTTAAATTGGGGATGCCCCCCCCACCTGGGAGCTTTACCCTACACTAGGAAATATAAATTATCAAAAAAAATTTAAAAAATTGTTTAAATTGTTTTATAGAAAAAAAAACACTCCCAATCCCCTTAAAGGTCAACTAAATATCCTTCCGAAGGGAGCAAAACATCCCCCTCTCCTCCCCCCCCTGGCCCCCCCCCCCCAACCCCATACACCA
>Ga0116231_10009859_pt1 | contig 15767 bp, 10 predicted proteins | sample S1TSphgellanicum_2_FD_89695 | JGI IMG/M metagenome (GOLD analysis project Ga0116231, IMG submission 89695) | Host-associated microbial communities from peat moss isolated from Minnesota, USA - S1T2_Fd - Sphagnum magellanicum MG | ecosystem: Host-associated > Plants > Peat moss > Unclassified...
CCTTTGGCATCCAGCATATTATTATTATTGGCAAAATTGTTTTTCTGGGCAATCTGATCATTGCAATTACCAATATATCTATTAAGTTTGTGTGCTAAAATGGCAACTGACATCCATTGCCATAACTATTATGGCAAATGCAAGCCTTGAAATTGCCAATATCTAATAAAAGTGTGCTTAACAGATGCTCGCTCTGGCATCCATTGAAATATATTAAAAAATTATGGCAATGTAAAAAGCTTTGAAAATTCCCAATATTTTAAATAAAATTTCAAAAAGAAAAAGAAAAAGACCCAACCCAACTCTTTCAGTTGTTGAGAAAGAGACATGATGAGTGTACCTAAGTCCAAACACCCCAAAATAAAAAATAAAAATAAAAATAAAAATTTACAACACTAATATATATTATTCTCCGCTGTGTCGCATCTGTATTCCACTCTTTCTTCGCCCGTCGAAGTAAACAGACCATGATGAGACGAACGAATGACCGGACAAATGGACGGACGGATGATGGGACAGATAGATGAAATGATGCTTCACATCCCGACGTCCTTTACTATATTATATATATATATATATATATATATATATATATATATATGCATTTTACATGGTTGCGATGGCTAAAATGAGCTCATAGTGGTCTTAGTGCCTTCATTGGTGGGTCCTGTATGATTATGTCCATCTACTTATGATTTGCCTTCCTTTTTTTCTTTTTCTGTTACATGATGCATACGACAGCGCAAAATCACTTTGTAAGTACTTGTCGCTCGATTGTAGCACGGGTTTTCCATTGTTGATAGCGAACTTCCAGCTTGATTTATCTCACACAGGCTCTTTCAGTTGTGACAGTGAGCTTCCAGCTTGATTTTTTCATCTCTGGGCACAGTCGAAGTCATAATGTAATGTTCGCTTTGTTTATGAGCTGCTGCTACTTCAAAAATATTCAATTCCAGGACGGAATTCACATCCTATCTATCTATCTTCCAACCCTATTTTTCCAACCTTCCTTTCCAACCTTCCACAATTTAAATTGGGGTACCTGTAGAAAATACTCTATTCAATTCTGTGATGAAATTTGCATCCTATCTTTCAACCCTACCTTTCCAACCTTCCGCAAATTAAATTGGGGTACCTGTAGAAAATACGCTATTCAAATCCATGATGGAATTTGCATCCTATCCTTCAACCCTACTTTTCCAACCTTCCACAATTTAAACCACTCTGCTCAGGTATAGTTTTTGTGTGTGATCTTTGTGTACATTGGTAGGGAGCAATAGCACTAGTGTGTGGCAATAGGTGTGCAGTAGTACTGTAATATCAAATTGGCAGCTTCAACACTAGTTATATAATTTGTAGAAATGTTGAAATTTTCACACACAAAAAAAACCTTTTTTCAAAGAAAATAATTTTGTCCAAAAAAAACATAGAATTTTTATATTCAGGAATTCAATTTTTGGCATGGAATCTTCAAAATTAATTAATTAAGTATTTGACGAACATGTGTTGAAGCTGGCCCTATGGCCTAAACTTTGGTAATAAGGGAATTGCAATGATAGGTCTCTTTACCCTAATAAGTACTTTGTCAAAGCCTCAAAAATAATACTATACCACTTGTCTTTTATGTGGTCAAGGGTCTTGAAAGAGGCAAATTACAATGTTGGGTCATTCTCTCTTTTTGATGAGAACTATCAACTTCAGTTCTTCCCAACACTTTAGAGAATCAACCTGATTTTTTTCATAATTATTTTAGACTTATGATAAATAATTAGGGTAATCATTTTTTAAAATTTTTAATCAGGCTGATTCTCAGATAAAAACAACTTTCACAAATGTGATAACAGTTGAGTGATTTTCACAGTCTGAATCTCAAATTTATTTTCATTTTTAAAAAAATAGTTAAGAAATAATTAGAAATAAAAATAAACTTGCCTAAAGAATGATTTAAATGTTACACATTTTTCTATCTTTTTCAAATATTCCTTCAAATTCTTTTAATTCCTCGTCTAACTTTATATTAACTTCAATTAGCTCCACTAAACTAAAAAAGGGTTTACAACCAATCCCACAGTTATTGGGTCAATTTTTGTTGATGAAAATTAACTTATCTAAATTATCCAATTGTTGACATTCTCTAAGATCAATAAATATTTTCGCCAAAGAAAAAATTCCTTCAATTTCAAATTGTGAATCAACAATGCTTCAGATTTGATGGGCAAGTAATGCAACTATAGAAAACATAGATTCATGCTTCTCCCATCATTGAAGAAAACACTTGATATATTTCATATTCATTTGAAACTTTTTTAAATCATAAATTCCCTACTGACAAGCTCATTTGCTGGTTTATTTGTTCTTGTTGCCATTTCAAAAAATTCCAAATTATTATCTTCATCAACATCTTGGTTAATAGTGACATTTTCAAACAAAGGGTGCAAGTGTTGATAACATTTTAACATGGGATACAAGGGTTTTTTATCATTTTTTGAACAATGGCCTTGCCTTATTCAAGGTCAGTAAATGAGGACATAAACATAAGTTTTTGAACCTAAGATCCAATATCAAAGACAACACGTTATGAACCTTCTTTTCTTCATACTTATTTTTTAAATACAATTTAAAATAGCACAAACTTTTTTTTAATGTTAAGGGCCAAAAAACCTAATTCAAAAACAACAATGGACTCCTCTTCCATAAAATTATCAAAAGAAACTAAAATTTCAAATTCTTTCAATTTTAAGCAAATGGAAATGGCAAAATGCAAAACAACACTTAATAACCAATGAACTTCATATTGATTAAAAACACGAGTAGAAAAAATAGGGGAAAGGACATCAACAATGATTTGAAAAATGTGCCATGTCAAAGGAGGAGGCATTTGTGCAATCATCCTAATAGTAGTCTACCTACTATAATAAATAACAATGGTTTTTTGAAATTGCAATGCCTCTTGAAAAAGGATAATTTTGCTCATAAATGTAGAAAACATAAAACAATTTGTTAAAACTTATTACTAATTGGAATTAATTACAAAAATGATAACATATACATTTTTCATTGCAACAATACATCAAATTGAAAAATACTTTGTCTTCAATATCCAACTTCCTTGGGACCAAACCAAATTCAACATAGGACTTGTTCCACTCTTGTCAACCTTTCCCACATTTTTTTGGCTAGGTTATACACTTCTATAAATCTCCTTTTATAGCAATGATAAAAATATATAAATTTTTTACATTTTTTTCATTTGTTATGGCATATTAACAAGCCTTAAGCATGCCAAAAGCAAGCGCCTTGATAACTTTCCTCCAAACTTAAAATGTCACAACTTACAATTTTTTTAATATAATAGTTATTGTATTCAAGTTAGATCCCTCATCTTTCACATAATTTTTATTTTTTTTCTCAAGTTACATTTTTTTAATAACTCAATCAAGTTTTTGGCCAAAGACTTCCCAAAAGTATGTGCAACCTCAAAAAGACCAAGTGTAACATGTTTTGATTACTAATTAGCTCCCAAAACATTAATCACAAGGGCAAATATGTCATGCACTCCTTTTAATGTTCAAAGAATTAAGCTCACTATTGCGGAATTAAATTTTGCCAAAGTTGGTAAAACATACAACTATTTAGTTTTCTTCACCAACCTACAAAACATCTTTTGTGAAAATTGTTTTTTAGAAAAAAAACAAGTCTTGGACACAAATGCAAACATAGGCCTTTCATCCACAAACTTTCCACAAATTGCATGTGTAGATGATTTTTAATAATCAACAAGGCCATATTCTCGAGAAACAATTTTTGTTGCATATGATCCTTCTAGAAAGGATCTTTGGTAGCAAAAAATTTGATAATTGCATTGCGAGATGGATTGTATCTTTCTTTGGTAGGTTATCTTTCTACTTTTCCTTTCAATGGACTATTTATTTCCTTTTCAAACATTTTTGCAATAATAGAATGGTTTACACTCACATAGTTTTTCAATGTTGTTATTCCATTTGTTATATTATATATGATTAGACATTTCTTTGTTTGAGTTTTAGGGTATTTCACATTAAATTTGTTTTATCATTCACAAAAAAACCAAACATAAAAAGTTTCTACCATGTGACTTCCAAATTGTTCTTTGAGTATTCAATTTTTTAATGTTTCTTTCATTATTATTTTTTTCAATTTCTACATTTTAGATGTTTTTAATTTTTTTAGGGTTTATTTCACATTCTTGCAAAAAAAAACTTCCATTACATCATTCATGAACACTTCACATGTATTTTCACTTATCATATTTTCATTTTTAGAAGATTGGGCCATTTTCAATTTTCACAAGAAAATGCAACTCCAAGATGGAAGAAAAAAACCAAATAGATGTATGATAAACCAAAACACCAAAACCTAGTACCCTACAGCCTAAAATGCACGCATTTACAAAAAAAATTACAAGTTATTCAATTTTTTCCTCAAATGTTTTGCAAGCATATGCAAATAGAAATTTTTTTTGTTAATGTTGGATTCTTTTAATGATTCTTACAAAAAAAAACAACAACAAATTTGTTATTAAACAACCAAAAAATTAGTCATCTTCGAAAATAAATTAATTAATATAAAGAATATAAAACACATGAAAAAAAAGGAAATAAAAAAGAAGTAATGGAATTTAAAATTTTAAAAATAAACAAGTGCAAAGACTTCTTTTTTTCCCTCCCTTTTGTTTCTGATCACAGAAAAGCTCCATCACCACAAGGCAATGGGTGTCGGTAGTAATTCACAATGGCATAGACAACACAATGAACTAACAACAATTTGACGAACTAATAACAACACCAAACGGGGTAAATGGTGATGGTGGGTACCTAGTAGTGGGAGGCATACAATAATGCAATGGACCACCAATTTGCCACATGCAAGGCAATGGCAATGGGGGGTTGTACCTCACCAAAACACATGCAATGGGAATTGCGACTAACATTGCAAAAAAATAACAAAAAGTAACAACAATAGCAACACATGGGGGTTCAAGTGAGTCCCTAGGACCAATGAGATGGACTAGTAGCAACAATGTGACAACCAATAATGCTAGCAATGTGATGAACTAACAACATGACCAACAACACAAATAATAAAACCATTAATGTGACAAATCATGAGCAACACCAACAACACAATGAACCAATAGTGCAACACCAACAATGAATGAAATCAACAACATGATGAAACAACACAAAGGAGGAACCTAAAGAAGCAACACAAAAGAACAATGCAAAGGAGCAATCTAAGATAGCAACACAATGCAAACACACACATGAGAAAAAATGAACTTTTAATCATGATTCAGAATGATTAACCCCAAAGGGGTTTTATACCAATGGGTGTCACTTGGGCTTCCCGCCTAACACCTAACCTAATCTAACTATTAACTTGAGAATTGGGTTATGGGGTTTTCATAAAACATAACTAATTATAAATAAATAAATTCAAAAGAGGTTTTCATCCAATTTGATTTTCATCTAGATGAGAATCGTTGATTTAGTTTTCAAACTGATTATCATTAGATGTGATACCAATCAATTTTCATTGTAAGAACTAGTCTAAGAACTAGGCATCCTAATGAGAACCGCCCCACACTTGTAATTTAGTGCATTATTTGACAAGGGTTTTATTTTAGATGATAATTATTTTGGATTGGAAAAGAGGAGGTGCCCACTATGGGCTTGAACTCCACCCCAACATTATAACTTGAATTCAAGAATACACCTTAGGTTTGTTAAGTTTATCGGTGTTGTAATTCTATAACCATGAACCAAGAAGATTTCATTTTTCAACTTTCAACCATGATATCTTTAGTATACATAATCTCTTCAAAGACTTCAAGGAAGATGCAAGCCATAAACACATTATGTTTTGTATTCCTGCCAACTTCTTACTTTTGCATTGACTTGACATGTTGAGTTGTTATATATTTTTTGACACCAAAGCACCATGAAAACTGATTTGTCTTGAAAGCTAAAATTTTTGTTTAAATTTAAAGGATTAAATTAGCTTATTAAACTAAAAAGAAATAAATAGAAGTTTTGCAACTTGATGTTTTTTGAATAAAATTGAATCATTAGTTAATCTTTAGTTCATTCATTGGAAAGTTGACCATGTTTTTTGGAGAAGAAAACCATTTTTAAAAGCAATTTGCATAAGTCGAACAAAAACAAAAAAACAAAAACTTCTTCAAATCTCTACAATGTGAATTTGATGCATGAGACTTTATAGTACAATTGCTTATATAACTTTCTTTGCCTATTGTAGATACCATGCATTGTTTAGTGATCATTGGAACTCATCACCAATTCCACATGCTCATGAGTCCTAAGCTAAGGTTCAAAGTTCCAACCCCTTAGACTATTTGCTTGATGTTACATTTTAATAGTTCATATTTTCATGTAAATGTCAACATTAATTTTCTTTTTTCCTCCAACTTTTAGCGAAATAAATGTTAAATTTGCCTTGATGCATGTTACATATTTTGTTGCATGAATGTTTAGTTGTATTTCAAACATTTGTTGAAGTTGCCCCTAGGGCCAATATTTTGTTTATTTTTTATTTAATAAATTGTTGTGGGTCAACTTGCAATTGACATATAAATAATACGGAGAATAGATAAGATTTTGACAAAACATTATCGAATTTGGTTGAACTTTAAAGTTATACTTATTTTATTTTGGACTTAGACTTTCCTTTTTCCATTCTAATGAAATCATATTGTTGATCTATCTTTCTTTAGGAATTCAAAGGCCTAATGTTTCCAACAATCTTCAATGATCAATGAATATTTTCCCATTGAACAAATTGTAGCTAGCTAGGTTGGTTAACATGGATATTACTAATGTGATCTTATAATGAACTCAATAGAACTTTTAGGGTGGCCATGAATCTTACACTATGTTATCAATTTGATGGTTCATGCAATTATTTTAGACTCAATCATAAATGATAAATTTTTGTTGTTAATTAAAACCAAACATGACTTAAACTTTTTGCTCGTCATTCAAAGATGTCAATGTTAGCTTAAATTGGCATATTTGATAAAAACTTTCTTTACATTGGAACCATTGTTTCTATGAATCATGATTTTTTTGCAAATGAAAAATCATGAACTTTGCTATTTGACACACATATTGCATCATATATGAGTGGTTTTAGCCCAACATTTTGAAGGTAGTTATAAAAAAATAGTCCATATCCATTTGTGTTACTTGAGTTCATTGCAACACATATCCTATTATCACAAACTAATCTTAAAAATTGATTCTAAAGTCTAAAAAATAATCATTATTGACAAACTATTGACTAATGTTGTATCCTTTCAAAGGACTTTATATGTTTATGTAATGTTGTTATCTTGGGATATTTTCCAACCTATGATTTTTTCATTTATAATTCAGATGGTGTTATATTTATGTCCACTTTAGTTAGGTGACAACCTTTCCATTACACTAAAGATCTTGCTTGTATGGGCAATACATGGTTGCAACATCGTGTTTCCTACCAATAATATGAAACTCTTATTTTGGGGGGTTTCTAAAAATTGGCCAATATCCAAACTTGCACAACTAATGTAATCCTCTTGTAAAGTTGTTGACATTACCACTTTCTGGGATGGGGCTTCTATAATGCCACAAGCAGCATGTTTATTTGTCACACATGATGTTGACAAACAACCAATTCAATGAATGCTTAAAAGATTCCCATTTAAATAATACATTACTTGGGGATATTAATTTTTTGAAACATTGACATAAATTTCTAAAGCTAAAATGGAAATTTGAATTAACCATGTTAATGAAATTTTTTACATGACATTATCATAATACAAAAGGGTGTAAGTATGATAAAGTAGGAAACTAAAGATTCTTCAACTAGAAATGGAAAGCAACCATATTTAATAAAATTTGATATATTGAACTTCAAAATATTAGTTATTTTAATTATCAATATACATGTATTTATTAGTCATATATATAATATTACAATGATATTGAATAATCACATGTATATTAAATATGCATTTTAATAGAATTTTCAAAAATGTAAGTTTAGGGGGAAAAAACCCAACATATAAGAAAATTTTAAAAAGTGGGTTTCAAGTAGATGAAATATTAGATGTTTTCCATCTACAAGTTAACAAAGTCTTAAAACATACAATTTTTTTCAAAGTTTTACATGTTATAAGCATAATACATCAAAATTCTATTGTAAAGTAATATTCAAGAACACATTTTTTATCAACCAATTTTCCAAAAATAAATGTTATTAATTAGATTCCACTAAAATTTTCAAATTTTGTATTTAACTTATCATAAATTCAATGGAAGCCTTCATGATTTTATTATGTTACTTATTGATTTTGAACCTACTTTTTTCTACTTGTGTAAAAAAAAAATCAATTATTTAAAAAATAAATTCAAAGAATATTTTTTGGTCTATTTTACCAATTGAAAGCATAGTAAAATAGACTAGAGAATTATTTTGCAACATAAATGGAAAGTGACCATCAAATAGGTCTTGTTATATTGAATTTTTAAATTATTTATTTTAATGTTTAATAATATGAAGTTCTTTGATTTTGCTACATCTATATTTTAAAACCACATGTTTAAAGTAGGTTTGTATATATTCATCAAAATTCAAACATATGTCACAACCTACAAAGTAGATTAAAATTCAAGCACAAGTAAATTAAATATTGCATCTATTTTATTTTTAAATCAATGACATGCTAAATATATTAGTAGGCTTTGAAATTTTTCATAGTAGAATCAAAATATATTTAATGTTTAATGTAGAAGTAGGATTGAACACAATATTAACTTGTTAGTTTCATTCCAACTTAGTACCTATTTTTTTTTGTATTAAATTTTTTCAAATTTTTTATTAAACTAATCAAAACTATGGAAACATGGACGCGTCCATAATGAGATTATTTCTAAAAATTGAACCTACTTTCTTATGTTTATGTTGAAAAATTGCCATATTTAAAATTTGGATTTGGGCTTTTGGTCCATTTGACCATGGTTGGACCCTACCATGTTATCACCTAAAAGCAAACACAAAATCAAATAGCAACATAAAAATGAAACTATTATTTTAGTAAGAACATAATGTTTGACTTAAAGCTTTGAATTTCAAGATCTTTTACATACATGGGGGTAGTTTTAAGCTCAAATGCAATTTGTTTTAGTCAAGATTAAAGGTAGCCACATAACTACCATATCTTGTAGATAATTTCACAAAAAATACTTTAGAAGTCGTTTCATATTTTTCATGAATGAATAAGTTGTGAAATTTGAAAATTGAGACATAAAATTTCTTCAAAGAACTTGTAGAAATAAACACTCATTTGATTATGTCATGTCAATGAATAATTTGTCAACTATTATCATAACATTACATTACATATTAGGGTTACACAACTTACAATACTATGAAAGGAAGAAGAAAAAAAAACATGAAAACTTGAATGAGCTTGTGAACTTGTTTTTTCCTCATGTTTTTTGTGCGCATGTGTGTGTAACATTGTTCCCATTGGGGTTTGCAAATGGTTAAATAAACATGTGTAGTTGTGTAGTAAACAACATTGAAAACAAATTTATAAAATATAAGATGAACCTTGACAACAAGAGGAAAGGGTTTACCCACAAATGAGATCTCATTTTAAAGTTTTGAGCTAATTATAATAAGTTTGGGCCAAAAAAAGGCCACTTAAACTCAATGGATGAGATTTCTTGACCCATTTTCCTTACATTTAGGATGAAAATTTAATCTTAAAATCAAAACATATTAATTTTACCCATGGTTATTTGTGTGACAAGGTGAAATCACATTGCCATGGGGTCACTTTGAGCACTTTCATGACACGTATGTAATGTATATTTCTACAAAACATGTTGCATTTAATTTTGGGTTTCACTTTTGGTGTTTGGGCTTGATATTTTGATTTTCACGAAGTTAATGATATCTAATATTGTTTGAAAAAAGTAAAATTTAAAGATTAAATTCAATTAATAATGGGTATATTTATGGTATATGTAGTATAATAGAGCTTGTTTCTATTTTTGGATTGCACTAGTTTGGGTTTGAATTGGTCAACCAAAAAATGTTTGAAATGAAAATTTAAAAAATGACCCACTTCACATATCTTGCTATCTTCCAAATTTGAAAGTGATAGTTTGTCAAATTGTTTATTTATCACATACTTATTGTCATCACCCCCGCAAACACCCATTTGTGATATGATAATTATCAAGCTTTTCACATGGCTCATAACTTATTCCAATCATATGGAATCACAATATTTAATAGATATTACAAATTTCACAAAAACTAAAAATCATTTCAATCATTTTTTTTGTGTCATTTTAAGTATGAAAATGTTCACAAGAGCAAACGTATGTGTTTTTGATAAGCAATTGTGATAAAACAAAGTCCTTAAACATGTGTGTGATGAACTTCTCAATGGGTGTAACCCACTTGAAGACTGAGTTCTAAATGTGTGAATGATCCTAGCTCAAAAATATGTGATAGTAAGGACTTAATTCAAAAGCAACCCTTGTAGCTCAGACTCTTCCTAGGCTATAGAACCATAATGAGCACTTTTCCATTGCAGGGTTGCATTTAGACATGGAATAAGCAGGCAAATAGTGCAAGGAAGGTTAGGAACGTTTCATATGCAAGGAACTTTCTAGAGTACTCTAAAAGATCACATATGCTCATCAAATTTTCTTGAAAGATGTTTTCTAATGATTCTCAATTTGACTCACATTGCACAGAGCTCACCAATTCTCAATGATTGACCTCTGAGATGTGAGGTGATTGTGAGCCCAACTAGAATGCAACAAATGTAATGAAAAGTTAATTCTTGGCGGCAGAATCTGTGATGAGAGATGATGGAAACTGATGGAAACAGGCTCTTTAGTTCTAGAGATCTTCATTTCTTCTACAATTGCGGCCTTGATTGACACATTCAAACTCTTCCTGGTTTTCAAATGGGTTTCGCCAAACCTTCACTGACATGCAGGCTCGCACTTCTACAATTTGATGTAGCCTGCGGCCCCCACCAAATGGAACTGCATGGATAAATTCAGAGGCATGAGAAAACTGCAGTTTTGGTTTTATTTATTTATTTATTTTATACAGTAGCAGTTCAACTAGAAAATAATTTTGACAGCTTTTTTGCACTCATCTATTATTTATTATTTATTATTTATTATTGTCATTTTAAGTTATATAGGAGCAGGCTCACATTCAACACTGGACATCAGTTGAACACTAGTGGACACAATACTGTACTCCATGATCAGATTCCGCAACAAACTGTTGAATAATTAATTAAAATTTTAAATCTTAACTTCGGCACTTGGTTTTTTAATTCTGAAATTTTGGCAGGTAATGGTTTATAAAAAATTAATAAATGGAATCTTGTTTTGTTTATGGGACAGTCTAGTGTGTCTAGACTGCCTCAGTTTTAAGTTCTTGAACTCTTACGGTCCCAGTTCAAACCAGACAGTCAAAAACCTGCAAATTCTTAATTTTATAAGAATTATAAAATTTCTGGCACACAGTAATAAACAAAATTTCAAAAATTTGGCAAAACGAAAAATAATTTAATTTATGCCAAAACCATTCATGTACTAGGGTATTAAGCTGGATGCATGCAGAATGCAGTGACCGGTGCACAGAAGCTTTGGAAAATTGTAAATGATGAGTTTTCTTATTGGATAATGAGTTCTTATGTTGATTGGTTTTTTAAGTTAACTGGTAACAGGTGTTAGGGTAATTGGTGAAATATGTGAATTGCTAATCGATTTGTTGACAGTAACAGGTTGTTTTAAAATTTGTGACTAGTAATTGCTGTAATTTAAATTTGAGTTTTTTGATTGTTATATTGGCTAGTGATTGTTTAATTTAAAACAATGCTATGTTTGTTATAAATAGGAAGATTGGAGAATGAATAAGAACTCTTTTTGAAACTTCTTTTGAACTTTTGGAACTTCTTTCTTTTGAAGATCACCTCTTTGCTTTTACTTTTGGTTTTAGGAACAACTCCACTTTTGGATTTTGAGGTCTTATTTTAAAACTTTGATTTTGAAGACTGATTTTTGTTTTGTCTTTGCACTTGTGAACAAGCATCTATTTTTTTGTATTTTTCATTTTCACAATCTACAAATCTAAAGCAACTCACTTGTTAATTTTATCTAAAAAAATTTAGAAGAAAAAATCATTAATTTAAGAGACTAGAAAAAAACCCTTAACATGGGCCAATCAAAGTGGTTCCTATTGAAAAGAAAAGAAAACTTCAATTTACCCCCAACTAATTAATAGGCACAACCTGGGTATATAGTGCTAATATGAGTCCTCAAATTGAAGAACATACCAATTGGGTATGTGACCTGAGATAATACAAGGTATATAACTACCTCATACCCATGCCAATATCAGGTTTATACTTTGTACCCGCCATACTTGGGGCCAAAATTGACCTTGGACCTGACCAGATTAGTATGAAAGTTTTAAAAAGAGTACCCAATACACAATACCTGCCAGGTATGAATTGGAGGAAAAATAATCCCATATGGGGACCCAGTCTGGTATGTTCAAAAATTGACACCAGTCCAACACTGGTCTTCATAATGGCACTTGCACTCCAGCAAAATATTCCGCAAATTTGGAAGAGAAATGCACTGATAACATCTGTTGTGACTTTTATGTTCCCATGATGTTCCCATAATGTTCTCACAATGTTCACATGAATTTTTCAACATGTTCACATGATGTTCCCATAATGTTCTCACAGTGTTCACATGAAATTTTCAACATGGTTCACATGATGTTCCCATGTTCTTCCTGTAATGGAAGAGGCTCATGACTGCCCATTATGCTGGGTGCATGGCCTGTGTCACTGTACTGTGTAAGACAAGGGCAGTTTACGAAGCATAATGGGCAGTAGTTTGTCCATTCTGTAGTACATTAGTAATTACGCATTTGATTGATAACAGCCACCCGGAGCATCAATGCACCAAACTCCACTTTCTGGTTTGTTGTGTTGTCTTTTTGTGAGGAGCCCACAAGATCCTTCTTGCTTTTTCCTCTTTTTCTATGTTCTCCACTGGCCTTAACTTTTGATCAATAAGCGAATATGATGAAGGATCCAACCTAATCCTTTAAACAATTGCAACTAGAGTCAATGTTTTTGAGATTACTGTCCTTTATTTATGTTGTGGTCTTGATCTTCTACTCTAAACCTTGCTTTTACAAGGCGGTGACATGTTGGGATTTTGTGGTTGGTTAACCATCCCAACACTTTCACCACGGCAAGGTTGAAATGATGTGCACGAATCCACCCCATTCCATATGGTCTTAATCTGTGTACATAATTGTTTCTAGTGTTGGAAATTTGCATATATCTCTACTTGTTTACACCACATTCGAAGCCAATTGGATACACCTTTGCAATACACACGGATTGCATGGGTTGTCTTAAAATATGGGTTGTCTAGAAAGGTGTTCAACAATGATTTTGGCAAGTCACAACTTTATAGATGTTGGGGGATCACGTTCTTCTTGGACTGTTGAGAATGTTTAAGGTAATTTTATCATGATTTTTTTGAGCTTTTACATCATGTGGACTACTTTCAAACATGGTCACTAAGACTTTGACAAGCCATTAGTGGATGGAAATATTGGAGATATACTTTCCTTTGGATGGATGAGAATATTCAAACAAATCATTTGTGTTATTACATTTTGTTGGTCTATTGTACCTACTAGAGTCCAATGTTAATTCATAAAAAGATCTATGGAAGAAAATCAAATTTGACCTTGTCCCGACCAAATTCTAAAGATTTTAAATTTCAAGTTCCTACTTTAAATTCTCTACCTTTTTGTGAAATTAGATACACATTTATTCTTTTCTAAATCATAAAGTTGGAAATTCAATTTTGAGTTGTTGAACCTTATTTCTTTGTTTAATTATCTCAATATATTTTTTGCAATAATTGGAACAAAATATGGTAACAAATGGCTTGGCAAGTATTTTGGTAAGGCTTTTAGAAGAAAAATAACATAAAAGTTGAAAAATATTTTTTCATTGGAATTGATAATGAAAGGTTTTGGATTAAGATGTAACTTTTTTTTTTAACATCAAATGTTTATTTCCATAAATGTGCACACACAATGATGAAAGAATTGGACTATATTCAAGATGATAAGTTAGTTATATAATTTCTAGGAAGATAAAACTAGGGTAGGCTTCAAACAACATTAAAAGTGCATATATAAAGGTTATTTTAAAATTTTAAATTAGGTGGATCAATCATTAATTCATGTGATATTGTTGCACATAACTTTTTGTGAAATTAAACTTGGAGACTTATTACTTATGGATTTCGATTCCATTTAGTGGCACATGCTGAAGTTTGTTTAACTTCATTAGTTAGGGTGATTATGGTTTTTCATGGATATTGAATAGTGAACCATAAGTTGATTTTGAAAGCTAATGTCTTGGGGTTTATTTAATCAATATCCACACTAAAGGCTTGATAAGTGATTTTTCAATCTACAACCAATGTGATTTTTTATGACACATTTAGTCGTTTTCTAGGGCTACATTACCTTCTAGTCTCTTGTAGCCTTAAGGTTATCTATGTTTTAAATGTCCTCATAGAATACGCAATTGAGCGCAGGAGGCGCCACCGGTCTAGATTTACCTTTATTGGCATTAGTTTCACTAGTTGCTTTTGCTGATTTTACTACCCTTTCCAGCCGCAGACACGCTGCATTTATAAGGGGGGGGGGTAGCCCATTACCTACCATCTACAACCCTTCCTTTATAGTTTTTCACATTACGGGCATCATCGTATGCGCGACTTGGTTTGCCCAATGTATCCTTTATAATACTTATGGTTGATCTGTCACCCATTTCCTTTTTAGTTATACTTCGGTCCCTTGGTTTTTTGCACCTAGATGTTAGTCCCTTTTGGGGCAAGTGCATAGACCCCTTTCTTTACCTTTTACTATTATCAAAGTTTTCCGTTTGCACAGGATTGGGCAGGTACTATAGGTCTTCTGACTTCCGACTTAGACCATAGTGTACAGTCCGATTTCGCCGGTATTACTTGTGAGCTATAGTGCTTGAGATGTTGTTTAGTTCTCTGTCCTCCAAAAGGTGGGTAATCTGCTTTCATGCGTAAAAAATATATCTATTTTTTTTTTCTGTCCTTACTGTTCTTAGCCGCCAGCAAGCTAAAAGCATAACAGTGTTCGTTTGTGCGATTCCCCGCGTGCTTTTTTGCACTGGTTTGTTGTAGGGCAGGCTGACATGAAAAGAACTTCAATTTTTTAGGAAAACTCCATCATCTCATGCTAAATAAAGAATATATATATATATATATATATATATATATAATAAGTGCTAGCAAGCTTGCAGAGGATTTTTGGGCAGGCCAATAAAGCAACCAACGAATGTCCCCTCATCGCTGCTTTTATGGCATGCTTTGTTTTCCCTGCTGTCAGGTAAGCCTTGAGCCCTTCGAGCAGTAGTGCCTTTATTGTAATCACAGGTTACCTACCGGCCGCCCCTAAGAAAGCCCCAGAAATTTTATGGAAAATGGAAAAAGTAGAAGTAAGCTGTGGCTTATAAATGGTAAGATGAGGTGATAAGGGTCGATTTATTTTCATGTTTTTAGTTGACTTTGATTTTGATTCAAGGTGACAGGATTTGA